>Ga0194119_10003497_pt1 | contig 25206 bp, 26 predicted proteins | sample TA2MahC100mmetaG_FD_148620 | JGI IMG/M metagenome (GOLD analysis project Ga0194119, IMG submission 148620) | Freshwater microbial communities from Lake Tanganyika, Tanzania - TA2015018 Mahale Deep Cast 100m | ecosystem: Environmental > Aquatic > Freshwater > Lake | place: Tanzania: Lake...
CGCTTCCAGCCGTGCGAACTGAGCATCGGTCAGCCAAAACAAATCGCGAATCATGAGCCGCCTCCTGTCGGAAGCAATGAATCACGAACGCCAGCCGTTGAGAACCTTTATGGGTCCGGAGCCTAACGTAAGCTGGGCTTTCGTTTTTTCCTCGCCGGAAAGGCCATCCGAAATCTTTAATGCTAACCCTATGTTTTGGGTGAAGACTAATTTGCGATGATACTCTGCCATTTTAGCAATTGTCTGATTGTATAGATAAAAGAAAACTGCGGAAATGAACTCGCCTAAGACGCCGGCGCCGGTGGCGACCGTTGCCGAATTCGTTTGTCCGAAAAGGCTCAAAAGGATGCCAAGGAGAATTAGCGCGAGTGAGACAGAGGCGGAAGCAAGCGTGAAATTAAAACTCTTGTCAGCTTGGATTTTCGTCTGCAGGTAATATGCGTCGATGTATTTAAAGTTTATCCTAACAAGGTTGGTGACGAAATCTTGCTCCAGCGCGCCTTGAAGCTCTTCGGACGTCCTATTTATGATTTCGATTTTGGCGTCTTTTGCGCTTAGCGAAGCAATTGCCTTTCTGAGAAATAATACAGGAAAATAAATGGCCGAACCAATACTGACGGGGAATATGATCAGTGCAAGGCCAACGCCCACGGCATAACCCACATCGCTTCGGACCTGCGAGAGCTTCCCTTGTTCCGACATTCCCCATAATGCGAGAAAGTCAAACAACAACCCGGCAAAAATAACCGTTAGCATGAACGGCGTCCACGAAAAGCGTGGCGTCGGTGTTTCTGTGTATTCGACGTGAGTGCTCATGCAGGAGCGCCGCAATTAGACCGGAAATTTTGCCAAATTAAATGTCGATACGAGTCCATCGTCAACTTCGTTCTGAGTATAGCCCTCAACTATTTCGTGCCAAAAAAAAACACTGATCAAAATTCAGACGGCCTTCCGCGAGGCGTCCTTTCAGTTCGTGCGTCTCTAATATCTCCTTCGGCGCTAAGCGGCCATCCCGCCGGCCAGCCAAAAGTTTCGATTTTTTTCACCCAAAGCCGAAATTCAAACTGAGATACGGTCCCCCGTCGGCGCGGTTGCGTCTCAGGCCAAATGTCGGCATGTAGGGCGCGATTTTGACTGGCGCCCGGGAAGGGGTGCCCCTTCACCCTTGGAAAGAAAGAATGACCGCAGCCGTCGCGACGAAACTTGAAGCCGCCGATTGGACGAGTGACGCGAAAGAGGCGCTCGCCGCCGTCGAGGCGCTTTACAAGGACGCGCTCGCCAGCGTGCGCGCCCGCGTCTCGCGGGACGGCAAGATCGCCAATGATCTGTTCGAGGCCGATCAGCACGCCGCGCACGGGCTCGCCTGGCTGGCCACCTATGTCCAGGGTCTGCGCGAACTCATCGACTACGCCGAGCGCCTCTCCGCCGAGGGCGCCTATGGCGAAACCGAAGAGCTCCTAAATCAGATCGGCTTCGCCGAATTCCTCGCCCAGGTCTATGGCGGCATTCCGATGAGCCAGGGCGAGATCGTCCGGCTCTCGGATTTCGGCCTCTCCGCCCAGCAGATCGCGGCGCGCCGCCCCGCGTCTGTCGACCGGCTGATCCTCTCCGGCAATACGCCCGCGAGCCGCGCGCGCCTCGCCGAACTGATCGACCATCACGCGGCGGCCGAAACGATCGGCGCTTCCGGACTCGACGAGACGCTTGAGGCGATCCGCAGCGAGATGCGTAAATTCGCCACGGCGAATGTCACGCCCTATGCGCAGGAATGGCACGGTAAGAACCAGTATATACCGCTCGACGTCATCTCCGGTCTCGCCGAACTCGGCGTCTTCGGCCTGACGATTCCGGAGGAATATGGCGGTTCGGGCATGGGCAAGATCGCCATGTGCGTCGTCTCCGAGGAATTGTCGCGCGCCTATATCGGCGTCGGCTCTCTCGGCACGCGCTCGGAGATCGCCGGCGAACTGATCCTGGTCGGCGGCACGCCGGCGCAGAAGCAGAAATATCTCCCCAGGATCGCGTCTGGCGAAATCCTGCCGACCGCCGTCTTCACCGAGCCCAACAACGGCTCGGACCTCGCCGGGCTGCGCACCCGCGCGACGTTAGAGGGCGGCGTCTACAAGGTGTTCGGCAACAAGACCTGGATCACCCATCCGGTGCGCGCCGATGTGATGACGCTGCTCGTGCGCACCAACCCGAATGAGAAGGGCTACAAGGGCCTCTCCATGCTGCTCGCCGAGAAGCCGCGCGGCACTGACGAGAATCCTTTCCCGGCGAAGGGCATGACCGGCGGCGAGATCGAAGTGCTCGGCTATCGCGGCATGAAGGAATTCGAGATCGGCTTCGACAATTTCGACGTGCCGGCCGAAAACCTTCTTGGCGGCGAGGAGGGCAAGGGCTTCAAACAGCTCATGGAGACCTTCGAATCGGCCCGCATCCAGACGGCGGCGCGCGCGCTCGGCGTCGCCCAATGCGCGCTCGATCTCGGCCTGCGCTACGCCAAGGAGCGCATTCAGTTCGGCAAGCCGCTCTTCTCCTTCCCGCGCGTCTTCAACAAGATCGTCTCCATGGCGATCGAGATTCACATCGCCCGCCAGATCACCTATTTCGCCGCGCGCGAAAAGGACGAGGGCAAGCGCTGCGACCTCGAGGCCGGCATGGCGAAACTGCTCGGCGCAAGAGTCGCCTGGGCGGCGGCCGACAACGCCCTGCAAATCCACGGCGGCAACGGCTTCGCGCTGGAATATCCGGTCTCGCGCGTGCTGTGCGACGCGCGCATCCTCAATATTTTCGAGGGCGCGGCGGAGATTCAGGCGCAGGTCATCGCGCGAAGGCTTCTCGAAGGCTGAGCCGCGAGGCGCACCGCGATTTTCGTGGATGGCCGGGAAAAGCCCGGTCCGGACGGAGGCGTGACGAAGAAGGGCCGGGAATGAAATTGTCTCAGCGCCCAGGGAAACTGAGATTTTCCGAGGAAGTGAATTTCCTTGGCTGCAGGTTTATATTGATGGAATGACGGCATATCCTCTAATAGCGCTCGATCCTGCCGTGCTGGCCGGCAAGCCGGTCGTTCGCGGCACGCGCCTATCCGTCGAGTTCATCATTGGCTTAATGGCGGACGGATGGAGTGAGGCCGATATCCTGCGCAATCACCCAAATCTGACGCATGAGGACCTTGTCGCGTGTCTTGCTTTCGCGCGTGATCTGCTGAAGTCGGAAAAGATTTACCCAAGCGCAGCCTGAGATGCGCTTCATTGCAGACGAAAATTTCTCGGGCGAAGCGGTGGCCGTACTTCGCGCAAGCGGTCACGACGTGAGGTGGATCACCGAAGGCGCTTCTGGCGCGAGTGACGAGCAAGTGCTTGCGTTGGCTGAATCCGAAGGTCGCGTTTTGCTCACCTTCGACAAAGATTTCGGTGAACTTGCTTGGCGAGCCGGGTTGCCGGCTTCATGTGGGATCGTCCTGTTTCGCATTTCGGCGCCAGCAGCGTCGATCGGCGCTGCGCTGGCGGCCAGGATTGCAGAACGCGATGATTGGGCGGGCCATTTTTCGGTGATTGAACCGGGCCGAATTAGAATGCGGGCTCTGCGTGGCGTTTCGGGCTAGGTTCGCGTCCTTCCTGCCGATCATCCGGCGCCTTACCTTGCTGCTCATGACCAAGCGCGTCTACCGCCTCGTTGACGGCTCGCGTGGGCCACGGCGGGATTTCCGCATCACCGTTGGCCTGCGTGAGGGCTGGGAGGCGGAGGGGCGCGTCTACGACGTCTCTGAGGCGGTGCGCTGCGCGCGCGCCTGGATGCGCCGTCGCGTCGAAGCGGGGCAGCCGGCGCTCTCCGGCATGTTCACCCGCGGCGAGGTGACCTACGCTTGGCGGAGAGACGACGGCATGGTCGGCTCGGACCGCGAGCCTGTCGCGATCTTCACCGGCGAAGCCGTTCACGCCTATCTTGGCGATCTGCCCGACGCGCAGATCGAGGCGATGCTGAACGAACTCGCCGGCGAACTCGGGGCGGCGCTTGGTCAGGAGCGCCTCTATGTCGCCTTCTGCGACAAGACCTGGATTCTCGACTGCGGCGAGGGATAGCCGCAACCCTTCTGCGGCCGCCCGCCCTATTCTATGAGCGACGCCCCTCAATCGGAGGCCCTCATGGTCAAGCTCTACTATCACACGGGCGCATGTTCTCTCGCGCCGCATATCGCGCTCGAATGGATCGGCGAGCCTTACGAGACCATGGAAGTCGAGTTCGGCGACAAGGAATATTTGAAGGTCAATACGGCGGGCGCGGTGCCGGCTCTGGATACAGGCGAAGGCTGGGTGCTGACCCAGGCCGCGGCCGTCTTGCGCTTTCTCGCGCGCCGCTTCCCGCAGGCGGGGATCGCAGCAGGCGATTCGCCGCGCGACGAGGCCGAGGCGGACCGCTGGTCCTCTTTCCTCACCGGCGATCTGCACCCCGCCTTTTTTCCGGTGTTTTCGCCCAATCGCTATACAAGCGCCCGCGAAAAGGAAGCGTTCGACGACGTGCGCGAAGCCGGCAAGGCGCTGGTGCGCAGGAAGTTCGACATTCTCAACGCGCATCTTGCCGGACGCCGCCATATGGTGGGCGACAAACGCAGCTATCTCGACGCCTATGTTTTTCCAATGGAGCGCTGGGGCGCGTCGATGCTCGAAGACGGGTTGTCGAAATATCCCAACGTCCGGAAGCATCACGACATGATGGCTGCGGACGAGGGCGTCAAGCGCGCGCTCGCCGCCGAAGGGGCGTGACTATCCTCGATGGTGGTCTCTTGCCGGCTTGACAGCGACGGCGTCCGAGCTAGGCGTTGCGCCAGTTAAGTTCGGGAGGGGCTCTTGGCTAGATTCAAAGGAAAAGTTGCGCTCGTCACTGGCGCGGCGAGAGGTCTCGGCCGGGTGACGGCGCTGGCCTTCGCGCGTGAGGGGGCGAAGGTCGCGCTCGCCGATATCGATGAGGCTCATGGGCGCGAAACACTCGACATGATCCGCTCTGAAGGCGGCGAGGGGATCTTCACGCCCGCCGACGTGCGGATCGAGCGGGACGTCGAAGCCATGGTGATGAAGACAGTCGACGCTTACGGCCGGCTCGACTGTGCGGTGAACAACGCCGGAGTCGTGCGCTTCAAGCCGATCGTCGAGGAGACGGAGGAAGGCTTCAATTTCCACATCGACGTCAATCTGCGCGGCGTGTTTTTCTGCATGAAGCATGAGATCCGGCAGATGCGCCAGAACGGCGGCGGCGCCGTCGTCAACCAGTCGTCAATCACCGGCAGCCTCACCGGCAATCCGGCGGAAGGCGCCTATGCCGCCTCCAAGGGCGGCGTGGACGGCCTGACCAAGACGGTCGCGCTCGAGGTCGCCAAGGACAATATCAGCGTCAACGCCATCTGCGCCTGCGGCATCGACGCGCCGGGCGACGTGTTCCATCAATGGATGGAGAAGGAGGGCATCACGGCCGGAGAGGCCGGGAAGCTCTTTCCAATCGGGCGCATGGGCAAGGCGGAAGAGCTGACCGAGGCGGTTCTGTTCCTATGCTCCGAACAGGCGCGCTTCATCGTCGGACACCTCCTCGTCATCGATGGCGGATGGATCGCCCGTTGAAGACCTGTCCCGCCCCTTGATTATCAGTTCGGCGTCCCGTAACGTCGACGGCGATCGAAAGGGCGGAACGCACATGCGCGCAATTCTCGTATCTGAAGCGCCAGGAGCGGAGCGGGGCTAGGCCCGGCCTCCGCCAGTGGCGCTTGACCCAAGGCCCCAAGAGGGCCTTTTTTGTTGCCCGAAACAGGAAACAGCCAGCTCCCGCGTCGAGAAGCAAGACGGAAAGAGACGATGTCGAAGGAAATAACCGGCGCCGAAATGGTGGTCGAAGCCCTCAAAGACCAGGGCGTGGAGATTATTTTCGGCTATCCCGGCGGCGCCGTCCTTCCCATTTATGACGCGCTTTTCCATCAGGATAGGGTTCAGCACATTCTGGTGCGTCATGAACAGGGCGCGGCCCACGCCGCCGAAGGCTATGCGCGCTCCTCGGGCAAGGTCGGCGTTCTGCTCGTCACGTCGGGACCAGGCGCGACCAATACGGTGACGGGCCTGACCGACGCGCTGATGGATTCGATCCCGGTCGTCTGCATCACCGGCCAGGTGCCGACGCATCTCATCGGCTCCGACGCCTTTCAGGAATGCGACACGGTCGGCATCACCCGCCACTGCACCAAGCACAATTATCTCGTCAAGAACATCGCCGATCTGCCGCGCGTGCTGCACGAAGCCTTCTATGTGGCCTCGTCCGGCCGGCCCGGACCCGTGGTCATCGACATCCCGAAGGACGTGCAGTTTGCGCGCGGCGTCTACGCGCCGCCGCGCAGCGCCGCGCATAAGACCTATCATCCCAAGCTCGACGCCGACATGGAGACGATCCAGCAGGCGGTGCGCATGATGGCGGCGGCGAAGCGCCCGATCTTCTACACTGGCGGCGGCGTCATCAATTCCGGACCCGCAGCGTCGACGCTTTTGCGTGAACTCGTCGGCCTCACGGGTTTTCCGATCACATCGACGCTGATGGGACTCGGCGCCTATCCCGGATCGGGTAAGAGCTGGCTCGGCATGCTCGGCATGCACGGCACCTGGGAAGCCAATCACGCCATGCATGACTGCGATCTGATGATCGCGGTCGGCGCGCGTTTCGACGACCGCATCACCGGACGTCTCGACGCCTTTTCGCCGGGCTCGAAAAAAATTCACATCGACATCGATCGTTCGTCGATCAACAAGAACGTCAAGGTCGATCTCGCCATCGTCGGCGATTGCGCTCATGTGCTCGAAGCCATGGCGCGCATGTGGCGCGCCGAGGCGATGAGCGCCGAGAAACAGCCGCTCGATCATTGGTGGGCGCAGATCGAAGAATGGCGTGCGAAAAAATCGCTGGCCTTCCGCAATTCGGAAACCGTGATCAAGCCGCAATATGCGGTGCAGCGGCTCTATGCGCTGACCAAGGATCGTGACGTCTATGTCACGACCGAGGTCGGGCAGCATCAGATGTGGGCGGCCCAGCACTATCATTTCGAGGAGCCGAACCGCTGGATGACCTCGGGCGGGCTCGGCACCATGGGCTATGGCCTGCCGGCGGCGATCGGCGCGCAGCTCGCGCATCCAAATTCGCTCGTGATCGACATCGCAGGCGAAGCCTCGATCCTGATGTGCATTCAGGAAATGTCGACGGCGATCCAATACCGCCTGCCGGTGAAGATTTTCATCCTCAACAACGAATATATGGGGATGGTGCGCCAATGGCAGGAGCTGCTGCATGGCGGACGCTATTCGCACAGCTACTCCGAGGCGCTTCCCGATTTCGTCAAGCTCGCCGAAGCCTTCGGCGCCAAGGGCATCCGCTGTTCCGATCCCGCGTCGCTCGACGCGGCGATAAAGGAAATGATCGACTATGACGGGCCGGTGATCTTCGACTGCGTCGTCGACAAGGTCGAAAACTGCTTCCCGATGATCCCGTCGGGCAAGGCGCATAACGACATGCTGCTCGCCGATCTTTCCGACGACGCCGGGATCGAACTCGGCGCGGTGATCGACGAAAAAGGAAAAATGCTTGTTTAGGCAGTCGGGTCTCGGCAGTCGGCAGTCGTATGAACTGCAGCCGGCCGCCGACTGCCGATCTGCCGACCGCCAGGAAAAAAGATGAACGCCCCTGCTTCTCCGCCTTCGCCTTACGCGGCCGCGACGACGAACTCCAAGGTCGAGTCACACACGCTTTCCGTGCTCGTCGACAATGAGCCGGGCGTCCTCGCGCGCGTCGTCGGCCTGTTCTCGGGTCGCGGCTACAATATCGAGAGCCTCACGGTCGCCGAGGTCGCCCACGCCGAACACCTCTCGCGCATTACCATTCTGACGTCGGGCGCGCCGGAGACGATCGAGCAGATCCATCACCAGCTCGAGCGCCTCGTCCCGGTGCATCAGGTCACGGACCTCACCGTGTCGAAACGCTCTCTCGAGCGCGAACTCGCCATGGTGAAAGTCAAGGGCCGCGGCGAGCACCGCACTTTCGCTCTCCAACTCGCCGAAGCCTTCCGGGCCCGCATCGTCGACGCAACCACCGAGAGCTTCATCTTCGAACTGACCGGCAAGCCCCACAAGATCGATGAATTCGTCGACCTCATGCGCCCGATCGGGCTCGTGGAGGTGTCCCGCACAGGAGTCGCCGCCATCGCGCGCGGCCCGGAGCCGATCTAAAGCGCGAGAATTTTGACCTTGCGGGGCGGCCCGCGTAGAAGGAGCCGCCAGCGAATTCGACGGCGCGGCGCGCCGTTCCCCAAGAGCGCACGCACATCAAGGGAAGCAGAGCACATGCGCGTTTATTACGATCGGGACGCCGACATCAATTTGATCAAAGGCAAGAAAGTCGCCATCGTCGGCTACGGCAGCCAAGGCCATGCGCATGCGCTCAATTTGAAGGACAGCGGCGTTTCCGAGGTCGCCGTCGCGCTGCGGCCGGGATCGGCGTCGGCCAAAAAGGCGGAGGGCGCGGGGCTGAAGGTGATGAGCGTCGCCGAGGCCGCAAAATGGGCCGACGTCGTCATGATGCTCACGCCGGATGAGCTCCAGGGCGAAATCTACGCCAATGAGCTTGCCCCCAATCTGAAGCAGGGGACGGCGCTGTTCTTCGCGCATGGGCTCAACATCCATTTCAATCTGATCGAGCCGCGCGCCGATCTCGACGTCGCCATGGTCGCGCCCAAGGGGCCGGGCCACACGGTGCGCGGCGAATATCTCAAGGGCGGCGGCGTGCCCTGCCTCATGGCCGTGCATCAGGACGCTTCAGGCAACGCCAAGCAGATCGCGCTGTCCTATGCTGCGGCGATCGGTGGCGGCCGCGCCGGCATCATCGAAACGACCTTCCGCGAAGAATGCGAGACCGATCTTTTCGGCGAACAGGTCGTGCTCTGCGGCGGTCTCGTCGAATTGATCCGCGCCGGATTCGAGACGCTGGTCGAGGCCGGCTATGCGCCGGAAATGGCCTATTTCGAATGTCTACATGAAGTGAAGCTGATCGTCGATCTCATCTATGAGGGCGGCATCGCCAATATGAATTACTCGGTGTCCAACACCGCCGAATATGGCGAATATGTCACCGGCCCGCGCATCATCACCAAGGAAACCAAGGCCGAGATGAAGCGTGTCCTTGACGATATCCAGACCGGCAAATTCACCCGCGACTGGATGCTCGAGAACCGGGTCGGCCAGACCTCCTTCAAGGCGATCCGCACCAGAAACAACGCGCATCCGATCGAAGCGGTGGGCGCGCGGCTGCGCGACATGATGCCCTGGATCGGCAAGAACAAGTTGGTCGACAAGGACCGCAATTAGCGCATAATGATCGCAAAAAGGCGAATGCGCGCTCGGGTTTGGCGGATATCTGGGTCGTCGGCGCGCAACGACTGAAGTCGCCGCAGCGGGGGATGCATGCACGGGGCGAGCGGGCGGCCGAGCCAGCTTATCGAAAGCGAAACGCGTCGGCGCGTGCACGAGCTCGTGCGGAGCCGCATGACCTATGACGTCCAGACATTGGTCGAACATTTCGTCGAAGACGTCGAACTGAACTACAGCTGCTCGCGACTTGGCCTGGTCCCTCCTGGACAGTGGCGCGGACGAGACGCGCTGCGCGCGCATGTGCGTCGCGTCGACGTCGACTATGAACCGCTCGAGGCGGAAATTCTCGCGGTTCTGGTCGAAGGCGACAACAGCGCGCTGCGGTGGCTGAGCAGTTGGCGTCACCGCGCGACGGGTCAGATCCACCGCATGGACATGGCGCATTTTCTGCGCTGGCGGAACGGGCGTGTTTCGGAGATGTACGAGTTCCGGGACCATCGATGCGTTTCGCATGGCGCTGATTTCCTGACGGAAAGCCTCGACGAAATTCTCAATCCGCGCGGCCCCGGATTGGCGCGCGATGAAATGGCGCGCCGGATCGTCGCTATGAGCAATTTCTCAGGCGGGCCCGACATCGCATTGTTCCGCGAAATTTGCTCGCCCGACGTCGTCTGCGAATTCGTTGGCGACCGCGCGACGATCGCGCATGCCGGACGGCATCGCGGCGTCGAGGCGCTGGTCAACATCGTGCGCAGCATCGGCATGGAATTCGAGCAATTGGGACATGCGACGCCTGATGAAGTCATCGTCGACGGCGGAAATGCGGCGACGCGTCGAACCGTCGAATGACGCCACCGCGGCACCGGCCGTCGTGGCCAGGTTCAGCTCGCCGACTTCGTGCGATTCGAAGACGGCCGCATCGTCGAACTCGTCGAATTTCGCGACAGCACGGCGCTTCTGCGAATGCAGGCGTAATCAGGCGTGCGCTCGTTGGCCCGGCGCCCGTGCGGTCAAGGAGCGGCTCGCCTGTGACTGTCGAAATCGTGGAGGTCGACCGGCTTGAATGCAGCTTCGTCGATCATCGCTGGGACTTCGCGGAAGAGTGCTCCGCCAGGATCGAGCGTAACTGGCAGGAGCGCCGACGCGCTAATCCGGCGCTCTATGACGGTTCCGTGCTCCTGGCCTGTCGCGTCGAACGCGTGATTGGCGAACACGGCGCGCGCACCCTTCGCGTGTCGCTCTTCAAAACGCGCTTCTCGTACTTTCTTGCCTGGCGCGATCTCGGCTGGCCGGACAAATCCATTTACAACTGCTTCTCAATGCCGGCGGTCCGAGCGAGCGACGGCGCCTATCTCGTCGGCGAAATGGGGCCAAGCCACTCATTCGCCGGTCAGCTGTATTTTCCCTGCGGCACGCCCGATCCTTCCGACATCGTCGCCGGCGGCTGCGTCGACCTTGCCGGCAGTCTGGTGCGCGAACTCGCCGAAGAGACCGGTCTCGCCGCGGCGGAGGCGAACGCGTCCGCAAACTGGACGGTCATCTACGATTGTCAGAAAATAGCCTGCGTCAAGAGACTGGATTTTGCCGCGCCTTCGCACGCCCTCGCCGCAAAGGTGAGAGCCTTTCTTGCGACCGAGAGCGCGCCCGAACTCGCAGACATTCGCATGGTTTCGAGCCAGGAGGTGCTGTCGGACTCTCGGCTGCCAGCGTTCATGGTGGCCTATCTTGCCCGCGCGCTTGGCGGAACGGATGAAATTCCGCTCGGCGCGGGTTAGATTTGCCGCAAATGACCCGATCGCAGTTCTCCGGCGTTGTCCTTATGGCTCCTCATATGCCGAATGACTCGCGTGCTTTGGCCGTCCGCGCGGCGCTTGACGGTCGGGCGATCGTGCTCGTCGGCATGATGGGCTCGGGCAAGAGCGCCATTGGCCAGCGGCTCGCGGCGCGACTGGGTCTTGCCTTCGTCGACGCCGACGCCGAGATCGTCGCGGCGGCCGGCATGTCCATTCCGGAGATTTTCGCCAAATTTGGCGAGCGCTATTTCCGCGACGGCGAACGCCGCGTGATCATGCGCCTCTTAAACGGCGGCCCGATCGTGCTGGCGACCGGCGGCGGCGCGTTTCTCGACCCTCGCACCCGCGATCGCATCGCCGAGCGCGGCGTGTCCGTATGGCTCGACGCGGATCTTAAAATCCTGATGAAACGCGTGCGACGCAAGAACGATCGTCCCTTGCTGCACACGGACGATCCGGAGGAAACGCTGCGCGCGTTGATGGAGGCGCGGCGCCCCCTATACGAATTGGCCGATCTTCGCGTCGAGTCGCGGGATATTCCGCAGGACGCGATGGCGGATGATACGCTCGCCATTCTCGCCGACGGGCTGCCGAGGCTGAAAGAGCTCAGACGGCGCGCGCAAAGCAAAGGTTTCGCCAAGGCCATGACGCATCTGCATACCTCGCGCACGGAAGGGGAAGAAGCCTCTCGTCGGGAGACCGTGCGGGTCGCCCTTGGCGGGCGCTCCTATGACATCATTATCGGCGACGGGCTGCTGGCGCGCGCCGGCGACCATATTGCTGGGATCGCCCCCGGCGCGGCTTGCGCCATCATCACCGACGAAAACGTCGCGAGGCTGCACCTTCCGACGGTCGATCAGAGCCTAAAGAACGCCGGCCTGCGCACGACGACGATCATCGTTCCGCCTGGCGAGGCGTCGAAATCGCTTTCGGTTTATGGCCGGGTCTGTGACGACGTGCTGGCCGCCCGAATCGAAAGAGGCGATTTGATCGTTGCGCTCGGCGGCGGCGTCGTCGGCGATCTCGCAGGTTTTGTCGCCGCCAGCGTGCGGCGCGGCTCGCGCTTCTTGCAAATTCCGACGACGCTTTTGTCCCAGGTCGATTCTTCGGTTGGCGGCAAAACCGGAATCAATTCGCGGCACGGCAAAAATCTCATTGGCGCCTTCCATCAGCCGTCCCTGGTTCTGGCCGACGTAGATACGCTGCGGACGTTGCCTCTGCGCGAATTTCGCGCCGGTTATGCCGAGATCGTGAAATACGGCCTTATCGGCGACGCCCGCTTTTTCGACTGGCTCGAAGCCGACTCGGACGCTGTTTTCCATAGTCAGGCGGAGCAGATTTGCGCAGTCGCTGTAAGCTGCGAGACAAAAGCGACGATCGTCGCACGCGACGAAACCGAGCAGGGAGAACGGGCGCTCCTTAACCTTGGACACACCTTCGGCCACGCGTTCGAGCGCTTGACGGGCTACGACAGCGACCGCCTCGTTCATGGCGAGGGCGTCGCGATCGGCATGGTATGCGCCGCGCGCTTTTCCGTGCGCCGCGGCCTGTGCGCGGCAGGCGTCGCGGAGCGCGTCGAACGGCACCTGAAGTCCGTCGGACTGCCGACAAAAATCCGCGACATTCCGGATTGGCGTGATGACGCACAAGCGATTCTCGACGCCATGCGTCAGGACAAGAAGGTCGAGCGCGGCGCGCTCACCTTTATTCTTCTGCGCGCGATTGGCCAGGCGTTCATCGCGAAATCCGTCGACGCCGACGAGATGCTTGATTTTCTCAAGGACGAGTTGAACCGGACATAGTCTCATGCATGGCCTCGAAACCGGCGCGCCGCAAGTTGACATATGGACGGCGGTTGTCATCGTTGCGATCTGCGTTTTCCTTTCGGCCTTCTTTGCAGGGTCGGAGACGGCCCTCACCGCCGCCTCGCACGCGCGGATGCATTCTCTCGAAAAAGAAGGCGACAAGCGCGCTGCGGCGGTGAACCGCCTGCTGCGCCAGCGCAACCGGATGATCGCCGCGCTGCTGCTTGGCGGCACGCTGGTCAATATCGGCGGCTCCGCCTTAACCACGAGCGTGCTCGTGGTGATTGCCGGGGACAATGGCGCGATTTACGCGACCATCATTATGACCGTGCTGCTGCTTGTATTCGCCGAGGTGTTGCCGAAGACGCTGGCGATCAATCATCCCGACGAGACGTCGCTGCGCGTCGCCAAATTTATCGCGCCTTTCGTGCGCATCGTGGGCCCCCTTCTCGCCGGCGTCGAATATATCGTGCTCGCGGTGCTGAAGATGGTAGGCGTTGAAGTCGGTCACGGTCGAACCGTGCTTTCGCCCTACGATGAATTGAAAAGCGCCGTCGATATTCTGCATGAAGAAGGCAACGTCGAGCGGGCCGCCCGCGACATGTTTGGCGGCGTCCTCGATCTGCAGGTGCTGCATGTTTCCGACGTGATGATCCACCGCACCAAAATGCGGACGATCGACGCCGATCTGCCGCCGGCGCACATCGTGCGCGAGGTACTGTCCTCGCCGTTCACCCGCATGCCGCTCTGGCGCGAACGACCGGATAATTTTGTCGGCGTCCTCCATTCGAAGGACATGCTGCGAGCGCTGAACGCCGCCGGCGGCGACGCCTCGAAAGTCAACGTCGACGAGGTGATGTTCGCGCCTTGGTTCGTGCCCGAGGCGACGACGCTCGAGGATCAGCTCGAAGCCTTTCTGAAGCGCAAGACCCATTTCGCCCTGGTCGTCGACGAATACGGCGAGGTCATGGGGCTCGTCACGCTTGAAGACATACTCGAGGAAATCGTCGGCGACATTCGTGACGAACATGATCTTGCCGTTCAAGGCGTGCGTCCGCAGCCCGACGGATCGGTGCTGGTTGACGGCGCGGTGCCGGTGCGCGATTTGAACCGAGTCATGGCCTGGGACTTGCCCGACGAGGAAGCCACGACCATCGCCGGCCTCGTGATCCACGAGGCGGGGGCAATTCCCGAAGCCGGACAGGTCTTCACCTATCACGGGTTCCGTTTTGAGGTGATGCGAAAGATCAGGAACCGCGTGACCGCTCTCAAGGTGACGCCGCAGGAAATCGCATAACGCTTGATGACGTGATCGATTCCAAAAGAATAGTGCGCGCTGCGTGAGAAAGCCGGCTTTCGCTCTTTCGTCACCCGCTCTAAGGCCGCGTGATGATTCCTTTTCAAATTTCGGCGGATATTTCGGCCTGCAGACCCTGCGGACGATACGAAAGCCTGACGTCGCCGCCCATCTGTCGCGCCAGAACATTGGTGATCAGAAAATGACCCACGCCCGTTTGCTGCGGATTTTCGACGATTGGTCCGTCCGCCTCAGTCCAGTTTAGGATCAGACGCGGCCGATCCGCTTCACGATCGACGCGCCAATCGATCGAGACCCGGCCGTCGTCGTCAGACAGCGCGCCGTGCTGTTCGGCGTTGGCGAGCAGTTCGTTGAGCGTCATGCCCAAGGCCGAGGCGACGGCGGAACGCAATTCCACGTCTTCGCCCGAAAGCGAGATTCGGTCGCCAGAGTCATTACTGCCGCAGGACAACGCAACCCGTACTAGCTCTCTGAGCGGCGTCCGCTCCCATGAGGACTGCACGAGCAGCGTGGAAATGCGGCTCAGGCATTGCACGCGATGAGAGAAGCCCCGCTGAAAGCTCGAAAAGTCCTGCGCCGTGCGCGCCGTGATGTTGGCGATTCCCTGAATCATCGCGAGCGAATTGTTCACGCGGTGATGCAGTTCTCGGTTCATCATCTGGTTGTAGATTTCCGCATTCTTGATGTCGTCGACGTCAGTGACGGCGACGATCGCGCCGATGATCGCGCCCCTCTCATTGCGGATCGGCGCGCCAACGATGTTTATCCACACATAGACGCCGTCGCCGCGTTCGATCTTGCATTCGAGCTGCGGATGATCTTCGCCGGCAAGCGCGCGGGCGAGCGGATATTCCTCGCTTGCGACGGGACGTCCGTCCGGATGGATGGCGTTCCATTGGTCATAGCTTTGCGTGCTTTCCGAATAGCGAACGGGTCGACGCAGGATTGTTTCCATGAGGTGATTGCCTTCCACGATGCGTCCGCCGGGCGCTTCAGCAATCAGGATTCCGACGGGGACGGCGTCGAGCAGCGCGCGCAGTTGCAGATTGGCGCCGGCGCGGCTAACGACCGTCGAGCTTTTCATCAATAGGTCGTTTAATTCAGACAATCTCTTGCGCTTCTCGCGCAGGCGCTCGTCAATGTCCTGGATGCTGTGCGCGATGGCGTCGACCTCGGCGATTCCAGTGTCGCTCCAGTGGGAATCGCTGCGCGCTTCGACCGCGAAGGTCAATTCGGCGAGTTCCTGTTGCGCCCTTTGCGCTTGGCGGCGCTGCCTCACCAGCCAGATAATCACCATAACGGTCGCGACGAGGGCCACGGTTAAGGCGCCGCTGAGGCCGAGCCAAGCCTCAGCCATTTGCGTTGCGTCGTCTGCGGCGGAGGCTCCAGACGTCAGGGAAAGGGAAAGCAGGGCCGCGGCTGGGGCTCGGGTAGGCGCGCCAATACCCTGTCCCAACTTCGCCGCTGCAGGGCGCGGCGAGGGCCGGGAATATTGACCTTCGCAGCCTTTTGTCATCCTTGCCGCCGATTATGCAGGAGATCTCGGACGTAAACTTCAGATAGAGCGGATGATTTATGGCGCACATCCGCGCAAAGCCCTCGCCCGCTAAATCGCTCGCGAGGGCCGACGCGCGGCGAGGTCCGAGACTGTGGGGTCGGTATCGATGTCGCTCGGCGTCAGCAGGCCCAGATGTTCGGCAAGTTTGGCGCGCGCGCGGTTGAGCCGGCTCTTGACCGTGCCGATGGCCACGCCGCAAATCTCGGCGGCTTCCTCATAGGAAAGTTCGGCGATCCCAATCATCAGCAGGATTTCCTTGTGCTCGGGAGCGAGCTTGTCCAGCGCCGCCTGAACATCGGTGAGCGTCAGCGCCGATTCCTGCCCGCCCTTTACCGGGATTTGTTGCGCCAGCAGATTGTCGCTGTCCTGCACTTCGCGCGAGCGTTTGCGATAGCTCGAAAAATAGGTGTTGCGCAGGATGGTGACGAGCCAAGCGCGCAGGTTCGTATTCGGCTGGAAAGAATCGGCGTGCGACCAAGCCTTTACCAGAGTGTCCTGAACCAGGTCGTCGGCGAGACTATGGGAGCCGCAAAGCGAAATGGCGAAGGCGCGCAGATAGGGCATTTGCGCCACGATCTCGTCTCCAAAGGATTCTTCGGTCATTTCTTTTCGCGCTGTTTGGCTTCCAGCTTCGCCAGCAGCACAGTAAATTTATCTGGAATCGGTTGATGTATGAGATCGTCGCAATAGGCTCTAAACACGCGGCCGAGCTGTGCTTGGATCTTAGGATCCAACATGGCTCCGTCGACGCCGGAGCCGTCAACGTCATTCCCGCCGCTCCCAACCGCCCCATCCACGTCGGATTCGGCGTCACGACAAGGGCCAGGATTGTCGTGCTGATTTTCGCGTTGGCTCATTCTCGACCCCGAGTTCGCCCCGAGACTGGCCGCCTGAACTCGCAGCGGCCGCGCGACGACCGCCCTTGTTTGAACGCGTAGGAACATTAATTGTTCCGTTATTGCAAGCGAAGAAGACCGTGGCATTTCAAACGGGGCTGAATTGACTTCGCCTTTTGGCCGGCAATAGGATGACGCTATGAACCTTTCCCGTGAAATCGCGGTGCACTTGCCTTACTTGCGCCGGTTCGCGAGGGCGCTTTGCGGGTCACAAAAGAGCGGCGACGCCTACGTTGTCGCCACGCTCGAGGCGCTGGTCGCCGACCCGGACGCTTTCCCCGCAAATATGTCGCCAAAAGTCGGGCTCTATCATCTGTTCATGAGGTCCTGGTCGTCGATCCGGTTGAACACGGAGACATCGCCCGCCGACGAAATTTCGGCGGCTCAACGCAATATCAGCATGCTGACGCCGCGCTCGCGGCAGGCCTTTTTGCTCCGCACCGTCGAAGGTTTCTCGGTCGCGGACGCTGCCGCAATTCTTGGCGTGAGCGAGGAAGAGATCGAAGCGCTCGTCCGAGACGCCGGGCGCGAAATCGCCGAGCGCGTCGCGACGGACGTGCTCATTATCGAGGACGAGGCGCTAATTGCGCAGGACATAGAATTCATTGCGCGCGATCTCGGCCATCGCGTGATCGGCGTTGCGCGCACGCATCAGGAGGCGCTGGAGCTCGCCAATCGTCAGCGGCCAGGGCTGATCCTCGCCGACATTCATCTCGCTGATGGCAGTTCGGGCCTGAACGCCGTCAACGAGATGCTCGAAAGTTTTGACGCTCCGGTCATTTTCGTCACCGCATTTCCGGAACGGCTGCTGACTGGAGAACGGCCGGAGCCTGCCTTTCTGATCAGCAAGCCCTACAAGGTCGATACGGTTAAGGCCACGATCAGCCAGGCGCTGTTCTTCGAGCGCAAGGCGTCTCGCGCGGCTTGAGAGATGCGCGTTCGCTCCTCAATGAGGATCTCGCATGCCGAGCCGCCTTCGCCGTGAGCGATAAACGACCGTCTGCTACTTTCTTCGGGGGTAGAGGATGACATGCTCCTGTTCATTCCCGTCCGTGCGGGCGACGATCGCGATCGCTTCTTCGCTGTCGCTCAGATTCACGGGCTGATGGGGCACGTCCGGCGGAATAAAGATAAAATCTCCGGCGACATTTACGATGCTCTTTTCGAGATGTTCGCCGTAGCGGGTCTCGACGCGGCCTTGCAAGAGATAGATCGCGGACTCATGGCCCTCATGGATATGGGCCTCCGCCTTGCCGCCCGGCGGTATCACGACTTTGAGCAGCGACAGGCCCTTTGAGCCGACGGTCTGTGTGGAGATTCCCGGAAAGAAAGGCAGAGACTGCTTTGACCGCGCCGCTTCGTCGACGCGCACGGTGACGATGTCCCGTCCATCCTTTTGGCCTATGATGGATGTTTCCGACGCTGCGGGCGCCGCAAGCGTGGCGAAGATCAAGGAAGCAAACAATGTGTCGCGCATGGCGTTCATCCGACTGTTGAGCCGTGCGAGAATATAGCCCAAACGTCGGATGTAGCGGAAAGCGAACGGTCAAGTCACGATGGATTTCTCGCTGATGATTCATGGCGGCGCCGGCGCTATCCGCGATCCGTCGCGCTACGAGGCGTCGTTGCGCGCGATTGTCGAGTCGGGCGCGAGCCTTTTGTCGCAGGGGTCGTCGGCGCTCGACGCCGTGACCCACTGTGTCGCGCTGCTCGAAGACGATCCTCTGTTCAACGCCGGGCGGGGGGCGGTGCTGAACGCGGAGGGCGAGGTTCTATGCGATGCGTCGATCATGGACGGCCGAACGCTCAGGGCGGGCGCTGCCGCGGCGATACGTGGCGTGAGAAATCCGGTGCGTCTTGCCTATGAGATCATGCAAAGGAGCGGTCCCGTGCTGCTCGTCGGCGAGGGCGCGGAGCGCTTCGCGCGCGAGCGGCGTCTGGCGTTCGAAAGCGAGGACTATTTCAAGACCCAAGAGCGCATTGCGCAGCTGGCGAAGGCGAAGCGAAGGCGCGAAATCGCGCTCGATCATTCGGAGGCGGCCGAGGCGAAACTCGGCACGGTGGGCGCGGTCGCGCGGGATCGACATGGCGATCTTGCGGCGGCGACATCGACCGGCGGCGTTGTGAATCAGCGCGCCGGCCGCGTCGGCGATTCGCCGATCATCGGCGCGGGGACATTCGCCGATAACGCCAGTTGCGCCGTCTCCTGCACGGGCGTCGGCGAGGATTTTATCCGCACGTCGCTGGCGTGCACCGCCAGCTTCTTCGTTGAATTTCGCGCCATGCCGGCTGAGGAAGCCGCGCGCGAGGCGATACGCCATCTTGTTGCGAAAGTGAACGGCCAGGGCGGCCTCATTCTTGTCGATCGACAAGGAAGATGCGCCCGCGCGCATTCGACTCCGCGCATGCTGACCGCCGCCTACGTTGGCGGCGTCGCACGCGTCGACACGCCTTAGCGCCCCCTGCGGGTCATCGCACGCGGCGGTCGGGGCGCCGAACATCTCGCCGACTCGCAGCAAGCCTTTGGGCCAAGGGATGTCTGCGATCGAATGCAATGTGCGTCAGTGGCGCGACGAAGCTGGACTCAGCGTCTCCCTCGATCACGAAACGGCACATAAAATCCTGTACGCCTGTGTCGAGAATGTCGACGATAACAAGTTTCGGCGCGTTGCGTCCGATCGCGCCGCGCGCGCGAAGAAATGCGAGGAGCGCGGGTCTGGCCCGGCCGGTGAGGGGCAAAAAATCGCGTATGCTGTGAACAAGACTTTCTCGTTTGGCGTGATCGAAATCCATTTGCCCCTCCAAATAAGAAACAAAAATCCGATGCGTTCGCTTCAATAAAGCGCGTCGACTGCTTGCCATCGTCGTAACGCGCCGAAATTGTAATCGCGGCTCTAGCGACGCCGAGGCGGCCTTTGCAAGTCGGCCGGAGAAGGATCGTCAAAAGACGACCCCATGTTTAATCCATCATCCAAAATCTCTGACGATTCGCGTTTCGACCAACAATTTTGCATCGACCGCCGCCAGCCTGGCGCCAAGCATCCTGTTGGGAGAATTAGACTTTTTAGAGACAGGGATGGCCTGTGTCTTATCGCCGAACGCCGGACCAGGCGAAGCGCGGCCAAAACTCGACGGCGAAAGAGGCCGCGATCTTTTGGCGCGACAAATTGAAATCCTCCGATCAATTCATGGCAATTGCCACGCTCTAATCGAGTTCGAACTTCTCCTTATAGTCGTGCTTAAGGGATTCGTCCTGATTCTCCTTGCGCAGATAACAATCGCCGATGACCAGCGTGTCCATTTCAGTGCCCATGAAACAGCCGAACGCGTCTTCGGGCGTGCAGACGATGGGTTCGCCGCGCACGTTAAAGCTCGTATTGACGACGACGGGGCATCCAGTCATTCGTTTGAACGCCGAAAGCAGCGCGTAATAGCGCGGATTGGTGTCCTTGTGCACGGTCTGGATACGCGCGGAATAGTCGACGTGGGTCACCGCAGGAATAGAGCTGCGCGGAACATTCAGCTTGTCGATCCCAAAGAGGTTCTGCTGCTCGGCGGACATCGCAAGACGATGCTTTTGCGCGACGTCGGCGACGAGCAGCATATATGGCGAATCGACGTCGAGCTCGAACCAGTCGGCGACATCCTCGCGCAAAACCGAGGGCGCGAAGGGGCGAAACGATTCTCGATATTTGATTTTAAGGTTGAGGGTCTTTTGCATCGTATCCGAACGCGGGTCGCCAAGGATCGATCGTCCGCCAAGCGCGCGCGGTCCGAATTCCATTCGGCCTTGAAACCAGCCGACGGCCCGTTCGTTTGAGAGGTCCCGCGCGGTCGCCTCGATCAGCTCGTTTTCCGCCATTCTCTCGAATTTGGCGCCGACGGCCTGCAATCGGCGCTCAATCTCGGCTTGCGAGAACGAAGGACCGAGATAGGAGCCGCGCATGGCGTCGCTCCCGCCGTTGAAGCTTCGCGGATTTTTCTTGTGGCCGTAATAGGCCGCGAGCGCAGCGCCCAGCGCGCCGCCGGCGTCTCCAGCCGCCGGCTGAACCCAGATTTGATCGAAGCTGCCGTCGCGCAACAGTTTCCCATTGGCGACGCAATTCAGCGCGACGCCGCCGGCCAGACAAAGATTCCTTGCGCCGGTCTCCTGCGCCAGACTGCGGGTCAGTCTGAGGACAATCTCCTCGGTGACCGCCTGTATCGAGGCGGCGATGTCCATATGGCGCTGCGTCAGCAATTCCTCCGGCTTGCGCGCCGGGCCCCCGAAAAGTTCGTCGAACTTCGCGTTGGTCATTCGCAACCCGGTGCAATAGTCGAAATATGACTGATCGAGCCGGAAGGTGCCGTCCTGCTTGAGGTCGATTAGACGGTCGAGGATCAGGTCCGCGTATTTCGGTTCGCCGTAAGGGGCGAGGCCCATCAGCTTGTATTCGCCGGAGTTCACTTTGAATCCGGTATAATAGGTGAATGCCGAATACAGCAGGCCCAATGAATGCGGAAAGCGTAATTCGCGCTGCATCGACAATTCGGCGCCGTTACCGAAGGCGACCGACGTGGTCGCCCATTCGCCGACTCCGTCCATCGTCAGAACGATCGCATCATTGAACGGCGAGGGATAAAAGGCGCTCGCAGCGTGACTGAAGTGATGTTCGGCGAACAGCAGTCTGCTCGCCCAATCGACATCCGCCGAATAAGCCTTCATCTCTTTCAGCAGCAATGACTTCTGAAACAGCTTTTCGCGCAGCCAGAGCGGCAGCGCCATTTTGAAGGATTGGAATCCCCGTGGCGCGAAGGCGACATAAGTTTCGAGAAGCCGTTCGAATTTGACGAACGGCTTATCGTAGAAGGCGACGAAATCTATGTCATGAGGCGTGGCGCCTGCGGCCTCAAGACAATAGTCGATGGCGTGACGCGGAAAACGGGAATCGTGCTTCTTGCGCGAGAACCGTTCTTCCTGCGCGGCGGCGATGATGTCGCCATCCTCCACCACGGCGGCGGCGCTGTCGTGGTAGAAGGCGGAGATGCCAAGTATCCGCATCGCAAATTAGAAGAGCGTGTAGATGAACGGAGCGACCGCGGTTCCTTGCAGAACGATCAGCGCGCCGATCAGCAGCATGATGACCAGCACCGGCGCCATCCAATATTTCTTTCGGGTTTTCAGATAATCCCAGAGTTCGAGCAGAAAACTCATTTTACCTCTCTCCTCAGAACTGCTTGCTCATGTCGCTCGCCGTCTCGGGCGTATCGCGCATGGTCCAGTAGGAAGCCGCATCCTTGTCGAACGAAAGTTTGAGCGGATCGGCGCCGCGCATTCGGAAAATTACCGCGATCGGCAGGATCACGCCAAAGAACAGGACGCCCATGATGATCGGGTTGGTGATTTTGTGCAGCGCCAAGCCAAGCTTGTGCCAAAGCCGGTTGAGCGGATGCAATCTGGTCGGGGCGAGGAACGCCGCCGCGGCGAAGCCGAGCGCTGCGGCGAGTCCCCAGAAATGGGGCGCCTCGTCGTGCCGGAGCGGCAGCATGCTGATGATCGCAATCGCCGCGGCGATCACCAGTCCGAACGAACGATCGGATCCCATCGCGGCCGAACGGTCTCTCGAAAAATCCTCATGCGACATTTTGACGAGGTCCCCCAGGCCGCCTCGAAGGAAAACTATCTCCAACGCGGCCGAACATCAAACTATTGCGCGCCGCCGTCATTCTAGGGTGCGAATAATGGATACCGTCATGGCTTTCAAGCCGCCGCTCGGCGCGCTGCAGACTCTTCGTAAGGCGCGCCGGGACTTTCAGCGAAGAATACGAGAAGGATGCGAAACAGCCGAGACGCTGGATTTCTGTCGTTAGACGATATGGGCGCCCGGCCAAATCTTGCTCCGGCAGGAGACGGTCCTGACGCAGGAATTCGATCAGCGGGCGAGGAAGCCAGCCGAATGTCGGCTTCCCCGTTCCGGTCGTCCGTCGCGCGGACGTTCCCCTCGGACGCCGGCTAAAATATGCCGCGGCCTCGAATGACGCGTAGAAGAATGACGATGATAGCGATGACGAGCAGGATGTGGATAAAGCCGCCCATCGTATATGAGGAGACGAAACCGAGCAGCCACAGGATGATGAGGATGATTGCGATCAGTTCAAGCATCGTTCAGCTCCCACGCGAATCCACCAGCGGCGTCAAAGTTTCTTGCCAAGCGACTTCGCGTCGTCTTCGACTTTTTTCCAGGCGCCCTTCAGCTTGCTCCAGAAAGACTCTTGCGGCGCCTTCTTGCAGTCGTCGATGACCATCGGAATGACCTTCTCGGCGCCTTCGATGTCGACCGCCGATCCAAGCGCCTTGCCCGCCTTGGTTTGAGCGGAGGACCAATAGATCACTTTCGGCTGAAATTGCGCGTCGACCGCCAGGAATTCGTCGCAAGTCCATTTGGGCGTGGGCTTCTTTGTCTCGGCGATGGCGTTCGTCGCATAAAGGGATAGGCCGGCCGCGACGATGAAATAAATTCGCTTCATAGTGTGCTCCTTCGAACCCGCGCTTCTGCCGAAGCGCCGCAACGAGACTATTGCGGAATTGCCCCCGTAGCCAGTCGGGCTGGAGCGGCCTGGAGCCGCTATTCCACTGCCAAAATAACATCCGAGGCGTCGAAGGTCGCGAGGGCGGCGTCTCCCTCCTTAAGCCCCAAATCTTCGACAAGGCGACGCGGCGTCACCGCGGTCATCGTCTTGCCGAAACCCACGTCGAGCAGGATTTCGCTGTTGCGTTCGGCGTCTACGCGCTGGGTGACCACTCCGCGAAAGCAGTTGCGCTGCAGCGGCGTCGCGTCTCTCGCCGGGGCCACGCTGACAAAGGACGCCTTAATGAGCGCCAGAGCCTTGCGCCCGCGCGAAAGCCCCAGTCGCTCCGCCGATTCATTGGTGACGATCGCCAGAATCGTATCCTTTTCGGAGACCCGCAGCGTCACTTCGACGTCGACCGGCCATTTCTTGACCTGGGTCACTTCCGCCCGAAAAACATTACGCGCCGAAATCGTCATGCCGGCGGTCCAGAGCAGAAAATCCTCCGCGCCGGCGAGACCCTCTTCGGCGATCGTCTCCGATATGCGCGCAAGTTTTTCTTCGAGGCGGTAGAAGGTGGCGATCAGCCGACGTCCTTCATCGGTCACTTCGGCGCCGCCGCCGCTGCGCCCGCCCGCCTTGGTGAGGAAGGCCGGCGTCGGCAGCAGGTTGTTGATGGCGTTCACCGCATCCCACGCCGCCTTGTAGCTGAAGCCGGCGGCCTTGGCGGCCTTTGTGATGCTGCCGTGGAGCGCGACCGCCTCTAGCAGCTTGACCCGGTCCCGACCGACAAGAAGTCGCCCTTCGCTGCGCAGCGCCAGTGAAGCATCGATTTTGCTGTCCGCCATTGTCTCAGCGCCTCGCCTTATCGCCCGGATACAGGGTCGAACGGCTGGAGGCAACCGCGCATGTCGGGCGGCACAAGCATCTTCGCGGCGGGTTTTTGGTGAGGAGATCCCGCGACGGATGAATCGGACGAGAACAAGCTCGACTGTTCGCTTTGTTATAAATCCGATTATCGCCATGTATTGAATTCGACAAAATGTAGTAAAGCCCCCAGAGCAGCCTACACCAGCCGAAAAGCCTCGCGCATCATATTGATTCAATGTTGTAAATTTATCACACACGAAATATTGCCTTACAACATAACGTTCTAGGTCGCGGCTGTGGATCGGAGCCTGCAAACTCATCAATATCTGCATAAAGTTCATATATTGACTCCTATACATCTAATTGTAGTTCATAGTTATGTATTGCAACTACATAACGAGACCGAAATCGATGAGTCGCGCCTTCATCACCGTGATATTGTCTTGTTTTCTCATGGCTTTCGGCGTCGTTCCCGCGCCGGCGGCCGACCAGCAGACGATCGTCGTCGTCACGAGCTTTCCAGAAGAATTGACGACGCGCTATGAGCGCGAGTTCGAGCGCATCCGCCCTGACGTCCACGTCCAATTCGTGTGGAAGCAGTCGCGCGACGCGCTGGCCGAACTGACCAAGCCGCAACAAGGCGGCGCCGATATTTATTGGGCGCCGTCGCCGTCGAATTTTGCGCTGCTTCGCGACCGCGGAGCCTTTCGCAGGCTATCGGTCGACCGCGCGGCGCTTCCCGGACGGCTCGGCGCGCAGCAATTGTCCGACCCGACAGGTCTTTACGAAGCATATGACGTCGCCGGCTACGGCATCGTGGCGAATCCGGGCGCGCTCGCGGCCGCCGGACTTTCGGCGCCCCGTCGCTGGCGCGACCTCGCCTCGCCCGAATATGCGCGCCGAATGGCCATGCCGGTCGCCGGCAAAGTCGGCTTTTCGCCTGCGCTCTATGTGTGGAGCCTCAACAGGTTGTCCTCGGTGAGGCCGAGGCGACTGATTGGCGTTTGGTATTTTATCCCGCCATGGGG
>Ga0194119_10003500_pt1 | contig 25201 bp, 33 predicted proteins | sample TA2MahC100mmetaG_FD_148620 | JGI IMG/M metagenome (GOLD analysis project Ga0194119, IMG submission 148620) | Freshwater microbial communities from Lake Tanganyika, Tanzania - TA2015018 Mahale Deep Cast 100m | ecosystem: Environmental > Aquatic > Freshwater > Lake | place: Tanzania: Lake...
GAGTCAGCAATATCGCTGTCAACCTTACCAAAATCAGCCTTTTGTTTTAACCAGCACGATTCCTTATTACAAACACCGCTTAACTTCTCACTGATAAATTTATGGATTTCCTTGGGTGAATTAGATGTGATTTTGACGTCAGGATGTCTTGCATTCCATAGTTCTTTTAACTTTATAAGTGATTCATTTGTATAACAGGAAAATTCATTTATCTTGCCTTTTTCTTTTGGGCTGCAATTTACCTTTTGTAACTTAATTGTTTTTTTTGATTTTGGTATTCTGCCCCCAAATATATTTCTGACAGATGAGAAGTATTTTTTTCCACCTCTTTTCCTTGTTTTATTTTTTTTTCTATATGTTCTTGTCATATAATAATGTTGATATTTTTCTTTTTTAAAAAGAATTATTTCTCTCTATTTTCTCTATTTAAGACCTTTGGTTTGCAATTTTGGATCTAATAAATTGATTTCCTTTTGCTTTGGTAATATTATTTTTGCTTCCTTTTTTTGAATAACTGTTTTTGTTACATATTTGTCTAAAGTTGGCGGCAAATCCATTTTAATTGAACGCATTAATAATTTATCCGCATCAATTGCGTTTGTTTGATTACTTGATAAGTCATATGTAATTGATTCATTAAATTTATCTAAATCAGCATATTCGGCTTGTATTATATCATTATTATCAATAGTTTTAAAGTAATGCACTGTCGCATTTACAAAATTGTCGTATGCGTATTTTACATCAGGTAACAAATTATCTGGTGGAGAACCATTAATTAATTCCTTAAATAAGTTATATGTTCTTTTTCTATAAAACTTAATTTCTTCTCTCTGTTCTTTCTTTAATTGTTTTTGATTTACGTGCTTATTAATCATATCCTTATTTACAAGACAATTTATTGTTAATTGGTTAACGTATGCTTGAGACATTATATTTTATATTATTAAAAAATAATATAAATTTAAACTTCACTAAGTAAGAAAGGCTTTAACCATTTAAATACCAATAACATATTGTTAAAATTATTTTCAACAGGCGGTTCAAGCCAATATATTAAATTTTGTTTTTGATTGGTTCCTTCTAACTTAAATGGATATTGTTCTAAAAAATAATTAAAATCTTTTAAATTAAAAAAGGTTTCATCAGTAAAAGACTCATACGAATCTATTACATAATCAAACCCAAAGTCATCCTCTGGCATAATTTTGTTATCAATATATACTTTATTATCCACTACTTTTATTCTGTCTTCACTAATAATTTCAATTTCATCATCATCATTATAAGTTATTATATTTTTTTTACCTAATTCATTTAAAGACATATAAAATAAATTTATTGAAATATGTTCTTTATCATATTTTAAATTAAAACTAACTTCTAATCCAATCTTATTTAGTTTATTAAAAGGCTTAACTAATACTATTATTAATTCATTTTCATTTACAGTTAATATTTTTTTATCTATTAAAAATTGATAATAGTCTTCTCTATTATTAAGAGTTTCTTTTAGTGCATGTATATCAAATTCCATTATAAATTATAGTATTTATATTTAAATTGTTTTTAATTTTTTATTTTCTTTTGCGAGTTCTTCTTTTTTTAGTTGCACGTTTATTACTGCGTCTACGTTTTGACTTTTTACCTCCTTGTATAACGTGTGTTTCGCCATAGGGTGTAACAAAAGTGCATACACCAGGAATATCCTTACAATTTACTTTGATTGGATTACCATTATAGTATAAGGTTTGGTTAAATCTGTCTAATTTTGCATTTCTACAAATACCGAATTTTCTTTTTAAATAATCGCGCATTGAATCGTTCAAGTTAATATTGTCACAAATTCCGCTCATTTATATAATAGTAAAATAAATAAAAATATAATAAAATTAATATTATTATATTTTTAAGTTGTAAAAGTTCTTGCCCATGGTTTTTTATAATTATAAACATCAGAACAACCCATATTTTTTGATCTAACATTTTCTGTAATATATTTTGCATAACAAAGCGTTGTGTTTTTTGATCTATCACGCTCACATGAAAATGCTAGAGGTAGTTCAGACATTGGTATATATTCTCCATTAAAATACACTTCGTGTCTTCCTTCCATATCATTAAAATCACCGTCTTTTACCCAAGAATTGTGTATTTTTAATAAAACATTACAAATATCTAAATAAATATTTTTATAATTTAGTTTAATAAAAAACTTATCAGGTGGTATTTGCGCCTTTTTAACTGCTTCAATTATTGCTTGTAATCTGCCTTGACCACTTAATACTAAGAAATATTGATCATAACTAGTATACAATAAATTTTGCAAGTTGGTTAAATATCTATTAAATTCACGATTAGTTTTTCTTTTAACAAAATCTGATATGCTTGGATTTTCCATAATTTCATTTAAATTTATTATTTCTTGAGATAAATTTTTAATTTCATTAATTTTTTCTTCGTTTGTATTAATATTTATAGGACAAATTTTAATAATATCATCTGATGCCATTTCTGGAATTGTATTTAATTGACTATAAGTTAATGGTTTCATTCTAGAATAAGTAACTAATGAATTTATTAGTGCATTATATGTATTATTTGCACGACTTGTAGTTTTTTTTCCTGCTTGTTCTCTTTCACCATGACCTCTAACTGGATGCCATAATATAATAGATGATAATGGAATTGTTATTAAATATTCCTTTCCTCCATTATCCCAAGCAAAATCTGTCCATCCACCAATTCCTCCAATACCATAACCTTCTTTTACACCTTTTGCAATTGATGTAAGTTGAGGAACAATTTCTTTACGTTTTTCTCCAAATGTGTATTTATATGCTACATCAGGTAGTTTATTTTTTGCAATTGGTTCTACAACGTTATATGCAGATGTTGCAATTGGAGAAACAATGTTTTTGCATTTTTCTCCTAAATTACACATGACATCTTTAATACCAGAACCTTTCATTTTTTTCGTTTTATTTTTTTTTGTTTTATTATATTTTTTTTTATTATTTTTTGTATATTTCATTATATATTATTGAAATATTTTTTTATTTAACACTTTTGTTTTGTTAAATCTCTCACTTGAACGCGAGTATTATTTAAAAATATTCCTGCACCAACAGTTCGCTGATCTGGATTTGGATTAAATTGAGAGAAGCCTTGATTTTCAAACAATAATTCGTGAGGATTTGGCTGTCTAACAGATTGGAATTTATAATTATATAAGTCGCTTGTTGAATTGGGAACATATACGGATTGGCTGCATTTTTGTAGCGCATAAACTTGATTTCTAAGTTCGGATTCGACATTAACATTAGAAGCATAACCGGACCAAGGAGCAGTAGCATTTCCAGGGTTAAATACTTTATTTACATTATAAGTTGGCATTTGGGCTAAAGGAACGGATAATTCTTTTCTTGGGTCAACAATGGGAAAATAAGAGTATTTTGTCATAACAGGGCGCACATCTAAATAAGGTTGCAACATTTGTGAAGGAATATTTCTGTCATATATTCTGGAGTTTGTTTCTTCGTGTACTTTTGAATTACAGGGATCGCCGTTTGTATTCATTTTATAATATTAATATATATTATTTTATAGAGAGAAAACCATAATAAATTTAACCTTTAAAAATGTGCTTAAATACCTTTTTGTTTTATTTTTACACCTTTTTACATTTCAAACGCCGATTTATTTCTAAATCAGTTTTTTATAAAATAAAAAAATGTAAAATCAATAGTAAGGAATTTCACCTTACGATTGCCTAATTTCGTTTCTTGCTTTTACCGAAGTAATACAAGGAGAAGGCGTGTGCTTTAACTGAAACTCTTCTGGTCTTGTTTGTGTATTTAACCATTCCTTAGCAAGTTTCATTATAGAAATAGCAGAGTTCTTATCCCTTGTTCTACATACGCCATTTTTGTTTTTGGAACTCACGCAGTTAGAACAACAGAATAATCTGTATATTTCTTTTCCTTTTTTATCTTTTTGATGTTTCAATTCATTATAACATTCACAACATTTTTGAGATGTATAAAATTCATTTATCGTAATTGTATCATATTTCTTATGTATTAGTTTCCTTAATCCTTTATTCATCGTAGGCATCATATGTTTCATTTGTGTATCTCTACTCCAATTTCCATAACCAATAATAATGTTTTCTCCAAATGTTTCTTTTATTTTATTCAAAAATGTATCAATACTTTTCTTACCATAACTATATTTACGAAATTTCATTTTTCTCCATACTTCTTTTCTGTAAAAATCATTTGTTTCTTTATTTAACTTATCCTTCTCAATAAGATATAATTTAAATTTTTCATAATTAATTAATTTGCTATTTTGTATTGATAAACGAGTTTCTTTTTCTATTATATTGTTTCGTTTCTTTTCTTGTAATAATATCCTCTCGTTTCTTTTTCCATAACTTTCTACCTTCCTTTGTGATGCTGTAAATTGAAGTTTATTTCCATTTTTATCCATCATATACACTAATGAATGTTTTCCAGGGTCACAACCAACTATATTTCTGTCTTTCAAAGTTTCTAATTGTTCTTTGGATAAATCATTGATGTAATAAAAATCTTGTTCTTCCAATAAAGGAACTTTTGAACCCCATTTTTTATCTTTCAAATCTTTACGAATAAATAATAAACAACAACTAATACCATCAGTTTGGATTTGGTTATGAAATTGATAATGTTTATTCTTGAATATTCTATTGTTTAAATTTAATAAATTACTCCATACTTCATTTTGTTTTTCTTTTACATTACTTAATAACTCACCCTTCTTAATTTTATTTCCTTCTTTGTCTTTTTCAGGACAAAATAAATTAATAATACAAGCAGTATCTAAACAAATATGTTTTGGAATAATATTATTTCGTAATGGTAATGGTTGAAATAATTTATGTTCCATTTTTTCTAATACAGAATTCATATATAACATTCCTTTCAAATATTCAAATGGTCTAACTTTCACATCATAATGAACTGATTTTTTAATTTCAGTGGGTAATATGTTATGTAAATGAGTTTCTTTCCATTCATTAAACAATTCATTTGTATCAGTTAATTCCATAATGTTTTTTTTGAATTGAAATAATACTGCTTTATCTTCTGTAATACTATCAGTTGTTTTATTGATAAATCGTAAAAAATGTTGGATAAAATGTTCTTGAATATTGTTGTGTAAAGATGTGTGAATTTGAGTTGCTAAATAAGGTAATAAAAAGGTTGTATTCTTTAAATTAGTTTTTTCGTGATTGAGTAAAGGTTGGTATTCGGTTTTGTAAAATTCTTCTAATGTGTCTAAAAGTTCGGTGTCTTTACATTTCTTACCTCTATTATCACGAGTTCCTAATGTCTTAATACAATAAGAAATAAATGTATCGTTTAATTCAGGTAAAGGGTTATTATTAGTAAAACAATAAAGAATATATAACCTAATGAATTGATAAGTATGTATGACTAAATCATTCATTTCAAATACTAAATTATTTATAACAGGTTGTATCATTTCACGATTAAGTAAAATCGTTTTAAGTGGAATTTTGAAAGTTTTGTATGCCGACTTTTCATTATTCCTAAATTCTTGGAATACATCCTTTGGTTTTTTCTTTTTCACCATTCTATAAATATACAAAAGAAAATATTTTTATATAGTTTTTTATATAATTAATTATATAATTTCCTAAATATTTTCTTTTTCCAATTTTTCTTTTTCTAATTTTGCCTTTTTATTTAAATATGCTGTCCTCGCCCATTTTTTTTTCTGCTCTTCTGTTGGTGTATATGTGTAATTTTCTTTATATTTCTTGACTTTTTCTTTTATTTCTTCTTTATGATTTTGGTAGTATTTTTTCATATTAGATGGAGCAGTATATTTTTTCAAATGTTCTTTAGTTTCAACTAATTCAAATTTAGTTTTTTCTAATTCTGCTTTTAGAATACTTATTTCATTAATAAGTTCTTCGTTATTCATTAAGGTAATATAATAAATTATTTTTATATATTTTTCACTATATAAAAATCGGCGTTTATAATTATTTCATTTCATTTATAGATATATCAATATACTCATACATGTATTCACGAATGCTATCATAATCTGGATTGTATAACCAATGAAGTTTGCCTGCCTCATAATAATCCACAACTATTTCAAGCATTGCTTCATCTATTTTAGGTCTGTTGACATAAATAACATGAAATAATTCCATTTCATTATATGGTAAATATCCTTCATTCATTCTTCCAATGGTCAAGTCTGTTTTGAGAATTTCACTTATATGATTTCTCAAAACATCAAAATAATCGCAAAAGTTGTCTGCATAATGTGCCATGATTGTTGAATTTTGAATTCACAATATTTATAATTCGTTATGCTGAAAGATAAAAGATAAAAAAGTATTTCAATTTTATTTATTTATTTTTAAGGGAATTCCTCTAATTTTGCAATCCAAGATTTAAGGGAATTCCTCTAATTTACCAATCCAAGATTTAAGGGAATTCCTCTAATTTTGCCAATCAAGATTTAAGGGAATTCCTCTAATTTCAAAGAAAGTCCTTCTTATCAATCACGACTTCTTTCGCAATATTTTTGATGATTTTATCTTCTTTTTCAATGTCGTTGTCTCCAATTCCACCCATTGCTTCAATCACTAACTTGCTATACTGGTCCGCATATTTTGATTCGCTATAATTGCATCCAGGATGTTCCAATTTGAATTTAGAGAGAAGATTTTGGTTCTTGATGGCGACGCGTTTAATCACCTTCCTCAATTTATTCTTCTCATCGGTATCTCTCTCCCATTTATCTTCGTCTTTAATATAGATGACTTCTCTCTTTTTATCCGCACAATGAACAGGTCGTTTATGAACATCCATCGCTTGTAAATTCTTGACGATGATGTTGGAAATTCCTTCCACAAACCCAACCTTTCCCACATTTTCAAGATCCGAGATCTGTAGATGGAGAGAATCCACAAAATCGGTGATGTTCATGGCATCTTTACACGTTTCGTTTAAAAAGACATTTAAATTAAACGTTTTATTATTATTATTCACATTTTGTAACATGATAGTCTGGTTTGGACCGCTCTTGGATAATTCCATAATGGTCTTGTTTTGTTCCACTAACAGGGACGTTAAATCCGTATTTTGTTTTAACACGCTTAAGACTAATTCTGGTGTGATTTGATTTACTGGGTCATTTATTTTATCGTCATACTCTTTTTCAGAAAATTGACAATTTTTCTTGTGTTTCCAAAGGCCGCTGAGCGTTTTATAGTCTCGCATGCAATTGCAAAAAAAGGTTCTCGTAAGGGGATTTTTGGGATTTCCACTTGATTTCCAATTATTTCCATTGTGACGATCCGAATGTTTGCGAGTAGAAAGATGTTTGGAATAATCCTTTTTACTAGACGTTATATAGTCACATAATACACATTCGAAAATAGGGTGGGATTTTTTGGGATTTTTTATTTCCATTATCCTTAATATTTGGAAATAAAAAAATCCCTTTAAGTTTTTTTTTGAAAAAATTATCGTCACAAACTTTTTTTTTGTCGTTTCAAATGTGACCATACTTTTTTTTTTCGTCACCTTTTTTTTTCGTCAGTAAGGAGTTTTTCGTTGGGTCATTTTTGGACATTTATTTTTGTCCATTTTGAAAAATTTAAAAAACTTTCCCAAGGCATTTTTGTGAATTTGTCTACGCCATGTAGAGAGACCGAAATTTCAAACATGTCTCTACATTATGTAGGCGACTCTTATAAAACGGAGGTCTTTAAGTAGGGTTAATAATATATTATATTTTCGAATTCGAATTTAAAGGGAACGGTCTTTAAGTAGGGTTAAGAATATATTATATTTCCGAAATGGAATTTAAAGAAATAGGTCTTTAAGTAGGGTTAAGAATATATTATATTTTCGTAAAAGAATATAAAGACGACTGTTAAAGAAAAATTGATTTAAATATAACTTATTAGTTGTATTGAAAGAAAATGTGTCTATTTGAAGGTTGTAAGACTCGACCAACTTATAATATGGAAGGTCATAAAGCATTATATTGTTCTCTTCATAAAAAAGAAGGAATGGTTGATGTTATAAACAAAACTTGTCTATTTGAAGGTTGTAAGACTCGACCAACTTATAATGTGGAAGGTCAAAAAGCAATATATTGTTCTCTTCATAAAAAAGAAGGAATGGTGAATGTTAAAAACAAAACTTGTCTATTTGAAGGTTGTAAGACTCAACCGCATTATAATGTGGAAGGTCAAAAAGCAATATATTGTTCTCTTCATAAAAAAGAAGGAATGGTAAATGTTAATAACAAAACTTGTCTATTTGAAGGTTGTAAGACTCAACCAACTTATAATGTAGAAGGACAAAAAGCATTATATTGTTCTCTTCATAAAAAAGAAGGAATGGTAAATGTGATATCCAAAACTTGTCTATTTGAAGGTTGTAAGACTCGACCAACTTATAATGTGGAAGGACAAAAAGCATTATATTGTTCTCTTCATAAAAAAGAAGGAATGGTTGATGTGATATCCAAAACTTGTCTATTTGAAGGTTGTAAGACTTTACCAACTTATAATGTAGAAGGTCAAAAAGCATTATATTGTTCTCTTCATAAAAAAGAAGGAATGATTAATGTTAAATCCAAAACTTGTCTATTTGAAGGTTGTAATACTCAACCAACTTATAATGTGGAAGGTCAAAAAGCAATATATTGTTCTCTTCATAAAACAGAAGGAATGATTAATGTTAAAAACAAAACTTGTCTATTTGAAGGTTGTAAGACTATACCAACTTATAATGTGGAAGGTCAAAAAGCAATATATTGTTCTCTTCATAAAAAAGAAGGAATGATTGATGTTAAATCCAAATCTTGTAAAAGTGATTGGTGTTTTACGCGTGTTCAAGATAAATATGATGGATATTGTTTATTTTGTTATATGAATATGTTTCCAGATAAACCAGTGTCACGTAATTATAAAACCAAAGAATTTGCAGTGGTTGAATACATAACATCCACATTTCCTGATTTGAATTGGATTGCAGATAAAATAATTAATGGTGGTTGTTCAAAGCGAAGACCAGATTTGTTATTGGATTTGTTGTATCAAGTTATCATTATAGAAGTGGATGAAAATCAACATATAGATTATGATTGTAGTTGTGAAAATAAACGGATTATGGAACTATCTCAAGATTTGGGGCATAGACCTATCATTTTCATTCGATTTAATCCAGATGATTATGAACAAGATGGAATGACTGTATCTTCTTGCTGGGGGATTGATAAGAAAGGAATATGTGTGGTTAAAAAATCAAAAAAGAATGAATGGACCAAACGATTACATGTGTTAGAAGAGTATATACAATACTGGACCAATCCAAATAATATAACAAATAAAACAATTGAAATAATACAGTTGTTTTATGATGAGTAATAATTAAAGTCTATATTATAAGAAAATTGAAATGCTTTTTCATCTAAAATCGTGTTTCATATAACCATGTATCAACCTACTGAATTTAACGACGGCAATCATATTATTATTAAACATAATGTTCCATATTACCATTATACAGGTTCAACTTATAAAGATAAATTGAAAAATGGTATTTCCTTGGATTATATATTTGAATTAGAAGATAGTTGTAAATATCTTTTATTCAAAGAAAATGAATACGAAAAAGATTATGATAAAAAAGAACAAGAAAAAGTATTGGAAGAAGAAATAAATAGAATACAATCTATGATTGATTATGAAGAATATTATGGATTATATGAGCAAAATGAGTATAAAACTATTCCTTCTATGCGCAAAGGTAAATGGACGCCATTTAAAAAAAGAAATGCCAGAAATATGAAAAAGAATACCATTCGACAAAAAGGATATGCAGATAAATTATTCACTATTGAACAACACTTATCTGATAATATAGATATAGATGATGCAAATTCATGTAATGAAGAAGAATATTTAGAATATAATGATGACGATAATATTTCAGAACGATCTTGTTATTGCATTTGGTGCAGAGGTGGTTGGCACTAAACTAAACATATTTATTGATAATATTGTGATATTTTTTTATTCGCCATGTGTTTGCACAAACACTTCCAATTCATTGACATCGATATGAGGTAAATTGGGATGTGCTTCCCAAAAATATTTACAATATGCCCAATCAAACTCACATTCCACGCTATACCATTTCAACTTCTCTCGAATCAATGCCTTATATAATCCCTCTGGCAAAAATTGGAGACTTTGTCTTGGTAACACATAACATAATTGGACTAATGTGGATACTGGATGTTTCGGTTTGTTTGGGACCAATTCGGTGTCAAAATAAGGAATATATTGGATCAGATCTGCCAATAACGGAGGATAATTATATTGATAACACCATCTCCAGTCAGGACATCCTGATGTATAATATTTCATGGTCCATTCTAATCCCTCCAAATAATTGACACATATTTGACGTCTGCGTTCGTCGTCGATGGTTACTTGGAACAATGCCTTATAATATCGAGTTTGCCAATGATCTTTATACGGATTGATATATTTCTCGACTTCGCGTTCATAAGTGGGCGTATTCGTAAAGGCAGTCAATTGCTCTTCTTGGGTTTTTCGAGGTAATCGATTCCGCTCTTTTCGATCCCTCAATTTATGTTCCTGTTTCAAAAATTCATGCTCATTCGTCGCCAAAAACTGGACCAATTTACGAATACTTTTCCAGTTCAGTTTGGTGCCGTCTGTTAAATATTCATTCGTGCCTCCGATGGTCGCTTGGTATGCCTGTATCATTTTATCCATTCCTCCTGTTCGGATATTGATGGCAGGGAAATGCGGCATGAAATCGTTACCCAGGAAAAAACATAAGAGAATATAATCATAGATGCGTAGATTTTGTTGTTCTCTCGATAATTCTTCCTCATTATTCATGGTGAGTGTAATTGTTCTTGCCAATTCTGGAATATCCAGCATATAATGCTCATTGGGTTCAAACTCGGAATGAATGGACTGAATAAAATGCGGCGTCTCTCTGAATAAATAGAGATTGGGTGCAACCGGTAAATGATTGATGGATAACATAATCAAATCCGCATCCAACCCATATATGACGGTATTATTGGATTGATGTTCCAATGCATTCTCTCGGATATAATCGAAAATCTTATGCTCTCCTTCCCCACAATCATTGCTCCCTGAAAATCGAATCGTCTTTAAACCATATTTGGTTGGGTCAATAAACGCGTTTTTTACTTGTATGTCAAGTGTTTTCATAAAGGGTGTTCCAGGAGTGATGACGGTTGTATTCCATGGATCAGGTTCTACCGAGCGCGTAATGGATCTTGATACCGATGTTTGGTATAGCGACTTGAATCGTCTGGATCGTTGTTGTTCTAATTTGGCGACAGGAGCAACTCCATCAAAGGCAATAAAGACTGTATTGGTTGGTTTCAATAATTGAATATGGTCTTTGATTCCGGCAATGACCTTGACAATAATTTCGTTGGTCATATGTTCGGTTTTAACGGACTTATCCATCTTATACACGGCATCATAAATAAGCGAATTACAATCCAAATATAAGTTATGGACATGAAAGGATGCAGATACTTTTTTGATGATATTGCTATGATTTTTGATTAAATATGTAAAATAACTTGGGACTCCCATTTTACATATATATGGTGACATCTATTTAAATCCTATTCCTTATTATAATGAAGATCTATCCTCTTCCTTTTATTGGGATTTATGATAAATTAAATATGTATTCTTATTATATGAGTAGTCAACCAATGAAAGTGGGTGGTTTATCAGATTCACCTTTACAATTGTTTCAACCCATGAATTTATTAGTATTCGTCTCCTTTTTCTCTCCCATAATACTTGCCATGAGTGTAACAAGTATGTCCTTCATATTTCAAAATTTTAAAGGACTCATTTATTTAGGATTTTTGATTGGATGTTGTGTGGTCCGAAGTTATATTTACATGAATGCCGGTGCCAGTCCTATCATAAATGATAAAACCATCTGTACTTCTGTTCAATATAGTAAATATGGTAATCCGACATTTAGCGCCTTTGTTTTTGCTTTCACCATATCTTACTTATCCATTCCTATGTTCAGCAATAATTCCGTCAATTATTGGGTATTTGTTTCTTTAATCACCTATTTTTTCTTGGACATCTTTGTCAAAATGTATAAAAAGTGTATTCTGCAAATGGGCGATTTGTTTTTGAATGTCTTATTAGGAGTTGCTTCTGCTGCAGCAATTGTTACATTAATGTATACTGGTGGATCCGGTAAATACTTATTTTTCAACGAAATATCCAGTGATAAAGAAATGTGTTCTCAACCCAGCACTCAAACCTTTAAATGTAGTTTATATCAAGACGGCACATTGGTTAGCGAATTATAAAGTGATTTCTTGATTAGTATCTTTATCAATAGTAATGGTTTGTTCCTTATCAATGGTAGGTTCCTTATCAATGGTTGGTTCTATAACATTATCAATGGTAGGTTCCTTATCGATTTTAGGTGGAATAAATGCATATTTATATTTATGTATCCAAGCAATGAATTGTTTGATTACAAATCCGCGTTGAAACGATTCTGCCAATAGTTTCATATTTCCCTTGGTGTTATACTTGGCAATAAATTGATTTATAACATTCGGTAAATCCATGGTTGCATACTTATCCATATGCACATAATTATACAACGGTTTTCTCTTTTTGGCATTTACGTAATTATGGAATAAATATAACATGTTTTTGAAATCCGTTTTGGTTTTATAATCACTTAACCGTATCTTCGCTAAAAACTGAGAAGCGTCCTTCGAACAGTCTGGACAAGGTAAATATTTACAAATCTGGACAATCATCATATACATAGACGGAATGACCGCTTGATAATGTTCAGGATTCATTTTTTCAATTAATGTATGAAACAATGTCCATATTGCTGGACCCCAAACTTCTGGTGGTGACATTATTATATGAATAGAATATAAAAAATATAAAGATATAACATAATTTACCTATATGACACATTATGTTATTGAAGAAGACATCGATTTTTATAATGAATTATATGCCACGAATGCTAGTGAATCTGCCAATGCTGTATGCTTAATTACAAACCAACCTTTAACAGATAAATCTATCACTATGTTATGTGGGCATACATTCAATTATGTACCATTATACCATGATCTCGTAAATCATAAATCGTATTATAATAAAATGGAATCCTCTATTGATATGCTAAAAGATAATGAAATTAGGTGCCCCTATTGTCGTAATAAGCAGTCTGTCTTGTTACCTTATTATAAAAATATGGGATGTAAAAAGGTTGCTGGCATCAATGCATATAAAGATGAATCTGGATCCTATACTTCTAAATGCGAATATAAATGTGTCAATAAATTACATGACCCTACATCGCCTGATATTGGTGCCAATAGTAAGTTTTCCATTTGTGGAATGATAGGCGCATCTATGATCCAAGTATATAACTCATCGCATCCATTAGAACCTACCAATTATGGAGATCAACATATGTATTGCTGCAAACATAAAAAGCAAATGATTAAACTTTATCAGAAAATGGAAGTCCAGAAACAAAAACAGATTGAAAAACAAGAATTAAAAGCGGCGAAACAATTGGCAAAACAAATGGCGAAAGAGGCATTCAAGCAACCAAAAAAGACAAAAAAGTCTGGTGCCAAATGTGAAGATGTCGGTGCCAAAAGTGAAAATTATAATATGAAAAAATAACCATAGAATATATGGTAGACGTTCAAATTTATTATACGTTTATTGATTATTTAGATCATTATAAACAAGTATTACAGAATATGAATATTGATTTGGATATCACATTAAGTCAAGGTGATAAATCCGTTCAAGAAATATATGAATCTGTCAACAGTGATACTTCATTTTGCCGTGATGAAAACTCTATTTCGAAAAAACATTTAGTATCGTTAATACAGTCTGATATAATATTATATGCTGATATAGACGATAAAGTCGCAGGTGTATTATGTTTCGCGTTCAGTGAAAAAGAGGGTGAAATTGGTATCCATCTAAATGGCATTTGTTCGCCTTCAAGATATGCCAAACAACGTGTTGGAGAGAATTTAATAAAGTCTCTAATCACGATGTCTAAAGTCAATGATGTAAAATATATAGATCTCAATTGTAAAGGATCGATTATGAAGTATTACCGTGATAAATACGGTTTCAAAGTTATGGATACAGAACCTGCCTCTAATTCTGAGAATACCTTTTATTTCATGAAATTGGATTTGTCAAAAACAGGTGGTTATATAAAACGTAAACATAAACAACCTTATAAAAAGGTTTATAAGAAAAGCAAAAGAAATGATATCAGAAAGAGAAGAAAATGCACAAGAAAATTAAAGAAATAATGTCTTTTCAGTGATTATATTTAAACAATAAATATTTAAATATAAAATATATAGATCTATGTAATATGGAAAATAAAGAGGGTGCTTTATCGAAAGAGCAAACTAAAGAACAGTTGGTGAATAATATCAGAGAATGGATTAAGATTGATAATGAAATCTCGCAATTGAAAGCGGAGATTAAAGAGAGAAACAATAAAAAGAAGGGATTGACTGAAAATTTAGTATCTGTTATGAAGACCAATAGTATTGATTGTTTTGATATTCAAGGTGGTGCGTTAATTTATAAGAAAAATAAAGTGAAGAAACCCATTAACAGTAAAACCTTATTGCTTTCTCTCCAAAACTATTATAAATCAGATCCAAAGATGGCGGAAGATATTACTCAATATGTATTAGATAGTAGAGAAGAACAAGTGAAAGAAACGATTAAACGCAAAATCAAGTAAAACATATGTATTTGTTATGCAATATTTTATTATATAAATATTCTAATATAAACATTCATTGATTATATTATATATTTCTTATCATGGATGAATTACGTAAATATGTAACTCCAACTATCAGTTCAAACTCTATTACCAATATACATTTATGCGTTTATTCCATTCAACAAGATGGTAAACATCCATTTATCAAATACTTATTTGTGGATCATGGATATAATCTATTTACTCTTCCCACAATAACCTTGAAAACTTTATTTAATAAAGAATCCCTTCTCTCGCAAGCACTACTCTATATATCTACCATATTGCAACTGAATATAAAAGAAACACATTCTATAATATTCAACGGATTTTATGAATATAATCATGATTTATATTTGTTTTATCAATATACATGTTCTAATAGATTGGATTCTAGTGCATTTTTACATAATGCGACTTTTACCATCATGGACGAAATCGTGAATCATAAACATATCGGTCCTATACCTATTGACGACAAAATATCGACCTTTTTCATCAACAATCACTTTTTGTTTCTGTTACGCGACGAATCTAATCATCCTATAGAAGAACCTATCGTTGCCTATGTATCCAAACCAACCCTTCAAAAAGCACATTTCAGTTCCATCTTTAGAGAGAGTGCCCAAACCAAAAGTGCCATCCTGGGTCCGTTTTATTATTTCACGAATTACGAAAATGCGATTCAGCAAGGAAGTCATGTAGTGCGATTTGCACTCTTTATGGGTCGCACCAAATTTATAGAAGATTTTCCGAATGATCCCATGGATGATTCAGATATCAAATATCAACGATTACATGATCCTTCTCTCGACATTAAGAAAGAGAGACTGACTATGCGTATCTCCGATCATGCCGGAAAGTGGTCCTCCGAGTATGACAGCGTATCTTTAGGGAGATTAGAATTAGATGATGGAAGTTATCTAGACAATGCGCCCTTCTATGTAGTAAAACAATATGACCAGCAGATACCTTTTTAAACATACATTCTTATATATAGACAAATATATATAAGATATTTCTTTTCTATAATATATGAGTCCGATAACATTGATTGGTTTATCGATTATCTTTTTTTATAGTTTAATACAAATCCTCCAGTTCTATGGAATAAGCGAAGATACATATGGAGTCTATCTCTTGTTTTACATATTTTTGATAATGTGTATATTAATTCTTCCCAATCAATATCCAAGTAGTCCTTAAATATACTTTATGAAAACAACTTAAAGACCGAATATTATATATGAAAACAACTTAAAGACCGAATTAATATATGAAAACAACTTAAAGACCGAATTAATATATGAAAACAACTTAAAGACCGAATTAATATATGAAAACAACTTAAAGACCGAATTAATATATGAAAACAACTTAAAGACCGAATAACAAATTCTTTTATTTATAATATATATATATGAAAACAAGACACCGATATAGGAATATCAGACGTAACAAAACCAGAAATACTAAATCTAAAAATAATAAATCTAGAAAATTGCATAGAGGCGGTTTTTTAAACTTTTTCAATAAAGGAACTAATGCAAATACTAATGTCAATCCAACTACTCCAGACGCAACACAAGAAAAAGAAAAAAAACAGTATGGCAATTTATTTGACGCTGCTTCAGTCGCTGCACAACGAAGTGCTAAATCTTGGAATATGCCTGCTATGTTAGGTGCTATCAACACCAAATTGAATGCATTGTTGGTTGGCAATAATATCAATTATGAATTTTCCAATGGTTATAATGCGAGGGATTATGATATGACCAATTCGCCTGGAACTGCTGAAAATGATGGAAGAGGGCAATTAAAACCAACTGCTAAACGCGGCAAAATAACAGGTTTCCAATCGAAAATATACAATATGACAACTGACTCTAAAACGTATAACAAAGGAAAACAACATTTCGATAATATAAAGCAAAAATATTCTAATTGATTAAACCAATTGAAATCCCATATTAGAGTCGTTCATATTGATTTTGATAATACTTGATTTATTGTCATCTATTATCTTCTGAATGGTTTCAATATTGATTTTATCCTTTAAATTATCAATGATCTCCGTCTCGGTAGGTTCTCGATTATTCAAGTTGATGAAGGAATATACAAAATCAACCACCATTTTCTTATTGGATTCATTTTGTTTTCGGATTTTATTCGCCTTTGATAATTGAAGTTTCATGTTTTCATTCAATACCTTATTCTTGTTTTCGTCTGTGTACCATGGATTTCTATATTCAGATGTTGGCACTAATGTATCGCATATCTCTGGTTTGATAATTTTGTCAAACGACTCTTGTTCTAAAAAGTGCGACTTGAAATTTTGAATGATACTTTCCGGAATATTGGGACTCGTTTCAATCAGTCGACCAAATTCCTCTTTACACATCTTCAAAAAATGTTTCGGATCCATTCTCTCGGATGGATGCTTGGCAATCTCGATCTTGATATTTCTGTAAAATTTATCCCATGCTATTCCTGTCACTCTATGCGCCTCGTTCAATTGGGTAATCTTTAGAAATTGCTGAATCGTCGTGATTATTCCTGCTAAAATATTGAATCCGCCCACTAGCATAACAAAATAATTTTGGTATTCTAACGGAACTCTTTCTTGTGCAAAATTCGCTGTTCCAGTTAGGGTCGATATTACGATCACAGGAATAGTATACCATGCATTCAATGTACTATACATCGCATTTTGCCTTTGAATGTAACCATCTATAACACATTGCTTTATCTGCCCACTCGATTAATATACACTCATGTTCTGGCGTCCATTCCAATGGTGGAATCAACTCATTACTCTGCTCTGACGCATCATCCATTTATATTAGCATAATAAAATAATATTGCGTTTTATTATATTATGGAAACGGTCATGGTGAAATTGAAAGGCGAATTTAATAATATTATCACTATACGCACCAGTGTGAAAAACGTCTTTGACATATTGCAAGTGAGAATCGATAAACTGCGTCAAATCTATTCCGAATTCACGAAAAACAATCAGAACGAAATGTTTTTATTCGGTTTGGACTCTTTCCATTTTCAGAGTAAACTCATTGATATTGAATACGATGACATGAAGCGACTTTTTTTAGCAATCAATAATCGAATGTATTGCGAATACTTTAAACTCCATAAAATCATCGTCGATTACATCTCCAAAAATATCAACGATAAAAAAAGCATCGATTTGGTGAAAATCAATAATTATCCCATCTATAAAGATTTAGAACCGTTCAAAGAATATAAGTTCGAACTCATCTTGGATATCCACGAAAGTATTTTAAATCTATTGAATCTCACTATTTCAGTGCTCAATAATAAGGAAAATGAATTGACCATCCATAAAACAAAACAAAATATCGGTCTCAACATTGATAATTTTATATCTACCTTCACATTTAATATCAGCGTCATGAGGGAAAAGATTATCATGTTCATCAATTACATTGAATTTTTCCATAAAATGCATTCCAAATACTTAAAACGATTTAGCAATAAAATTCAACTTATGTATACTCATATTAACAACGATATTAAATTTGATGACTCAATTGAAATCAGTCGACATAAAAAAAAGGAATTGATTGACGATTTTCTCAGCAATCCGATCGATAAAGAATTATTGAAAGAGTTGAAAACATCCATCGGTTCAGAAACCAATAGCGAAGACAGTGTTCATAAATCGGAATCTATACCTGATAATAACAAAACCGTCCTAGAATTAGAACAGATTTACTCTTTCTCTCCAACTAACAGTTTACAATCGTTTTCTTCTTATCAGCAACAAACAGAAGGAATTTCAGATGACAATCATGAATGTCAAGTCGATAATCGATTATTCACCCATATGATGCCTTATGGGAATGATATTGATCAATTGTTTACAAGTATAAACCAATCTTGCGACCTCATCATTAACAACATTGATATTCCAGTCGATTATTATGATCAACCTCTTATTCAGAGAGAAACACTTAAGAGAGAAAAGGACGACATTGAACCGTCTCTTTAAGTTGTTTTTGTTATTATTATAAAAAATTGAATTAAAGATAAAAATATATATTATAATAACCACATAAAGACATGGAAAAACGCCTGAATAAAAAAGTAGAAAATTATATCTTTTCCTTCAAAGATAGCATCAAAGAAAAGGCGACCCAGTTATGTTTGACCAATGATATTAAAACCACTCAATTATTACAATATATTTATGACTATGACCGTCTCTCCTTTGGCAAAGAAGATTTTCAAAAACGTAAACGTGTCAAGAACTTTGTTCCCATTCATGATAGATGCTGTGCTAGAAGAGCGTCTGGTGAACAATGTACCAGACGCAGAAAAGAGTTAAGTGAATATTGTGGAACTCATGAAAAAGGGACGCCTCATGGCATTATTGATTCGTCAGATGAATCTAAATCCACTACTCAAAAGGTTGAAGTATGGGCTCAAGACATTCACGGCATTGTTTATTATATTGACAGATTTAACAATGTCTATGATACCGCTGACATTATTAAAAACCAAATCAACCCAAAAATTATCGCCAAATACGCAAAACACGATGATCATTATAGCATTCCTGAATTTAATATCTGATCCATAAATTCGTTTATTTCAATATCGTTTTCAAATATATGTTGAACAAACATTTTATCATATTCAAATTCTGGTTCAAAATCGGAATAATACATTTTTACATTAAATTGTTGATATTTTCTGGTAAAGATTAAATGATCCATTTTTGGTAATCTTACTTGCGTATAACATCTCGATATTATATCTCCACTTCTTGTAATTGTTACTCTTGTTCCTGGTTCTATATAGTTCATTATAATTTATTCTTTCTTTTTTATATCTTTATATTTATAATTGATATGCTCGTTATTACATTTTGAAAAAAAAATTGAAATACTTTTCCGACATCAGTTTATTGCAAATATAACCCTTGTATCAAATTTACAAAATTGCAAAATAACGAATAATCGAAAATACGAAAATGGAGTGCTGCATTTGTATGGAAAATATTCAATCATTCACCAAAAATTGCGTCACTACTGAATGCGGACATTCTTTCCATACCAGTTGTTTAATGAAAAATGTCGCCCATAATGGGTTTGATTGCCCTTATTGTCGTTCAGAAATGGCAGAAGAAATCAATAATGATGATAGTGATGAAGATGACGATACTGGTAGTTATGAAACGGATACTTTTAATGACGAAAGATTAGATGCTGAACTTATTGAAACTCATAATGATGACATATTGCGTGGATTCAGATTATTCTTCAATAATGTTCATGGCGAAACCTATTATGAAACCGATGAAGAGGAAGAACACGAATATGAAGAGGATATGATGTATATTAGACAAAAAAGTATTCAAATCAATCTTCCTTCCATGAAATATCTTGAAGAAAAATTAAAAAAACGTAATATTCAATATACAGATGTCTTATTATATTGTTGTTCAACATGGACCATGCTTTATGAAGACCAACCCATAATTGATTCTATCAAATATCTTCAAGAAAATGTGTTACAAATAATGGAAGAGTATCAATATGAATGTGATTTGGAAGAGAAATATAAAAAACAAATGAGATTAAAAATGCAATCAAAAACTAAAAAAATATTAATGAATATGAATATGGATATGGATGAGTTTAAAGTTGAGTTGGTAAATAGTGCTATTAGAAAAAAAATGTACTCTCGTCAGGTAAGAATATGTCAATCTATATATCGATTATACAATAATGAAGTTCCAAAAATGCCTAATTACAATAATGACCACTAACTGGCCTTGTAAAGTCAAATTATTCCCTGAAAAAACCAGAACTTATGGCGCACCTATATTTCCTGTGCGAAAATTGAACACTCCTGTATTAACTGAATTAGGTTTAAAATTAGCAGGATTTTAAGTTGTTTAGTATTTTGTAGTAGTTAAGTATATTGTTGTAGTTAATTATTTGTAATTTGTAACTGATAATCAAGTTTATTTATTTTTTATATTATTTTTTTATTTTATTATAAAAATTGAATGAAATATATATATATATATATATATATATATATATAAAACGTAACAAAATTGTTTCTGTCGAAAAAACCAGAAAATGGAGAAAAGTGTATGCTGAACCTATAGAATTCTATGATTATAAATTAGATGCAGGTATTTGTAATGCCATTCTCAATAATTATGTACATAACAGATTATAAATTGGACATATAAATATTTGTTTTTTTCATTATATTATATTGTTATAAAACGATTTAAATATAACACGATATTACATATCATACTATGCAGATATTCGTAAAAACTCTTACAGGTAAAACCATCACACTAGAAGTTGAACCAAGTGATACCATCGATAATGTAAAGGCAAAAATTCAAGATAAGGAAGGAATTCCTCCTGATCAACAACGCCTGATTTTTGCAGGTAAACAATTAGAAGATGGTAGAACATTAGAAGACTATAATGTGCAAAAACAGTCAACTTTGCATTTGGTTTTGCGACTTCGTGGAGGCAATTTAATGTAATGCATATTTTTTTTGATGTTATAATAACTTAAAGACATTATTTGTTAATTAACAAATGAACATTTTAGTGCTATGCTGTTAACCGGACCAAAATAAATTATCAGTTATAAAGTCAAAAATGTAAAAAATGAAATACTTTTTTCATGGAATAAAGAATAATAAATATTCAATTATAAATCTCCTAATATAGCAATAGACATTTCGAAAATATATTATTATTATATTATAATATGACAACTCAATATTATGATATAATTATTATTGGAAGTGGTATGAGTGGATTATATAGTGCTTATCATATTAAAAAATGGAGTCCATCTACCTCTTTTTTAATACTTGAAAAATATAAAAAACAATGGATCGGAGGCAGAACAAGCAACGAACAATTTTATGGAACTGAAATCGTCACTGGGGCAGGAATTGGCAGGAAAGATACAAATCCCCTCCTAATAAAATTAATGAACGAATTACAGATTCACTATTCTGAATACAATTCTATTATGAATTATGCCAAGACATTTCATCCTATTGATATTATGAAATATATTAATCAATTAAAAACTGCCTACAAAAAACATCCAGAATTACATGATAACACATTTAAAGAATTTTTTATCAAACTATTAGGTCCTGATTTATATAAACAATTTATAATAAGCGCTGGTTATACGGACTATGAAGACGCTGATATTTATGAAACATTATATAAATATGGTATGGATGATAATAAAGGCGGATGGAGAGGTTTACATATACCTTGGAAAAAAATGGTTGATACCTTATATCGTGTAATCGGAAAACAACATTTCAAATTTTCTAGTAATGTAGTTCAAATCCATAAAATCCAAAAGAATCCTTGTTTGTTCGAAATAAAAACACATAATAATAACGTCTTTTATTCAAACAAAGTGATTCTCGCAACTACTATATCTGGAATTAGAAAACTTATCCCAAACGCTTCCCACAAAAATAGTCCATATCAACAAATACACGGACAGTCGTTTTTGCGATTGTACGCTAAATTTGACCGTCATTCTTCTGACATTATGAAACAGTATGTTGCCGATTATACTATTGTTCCTGGACCACTTCAAAAAATTATACCGATGGACTCAGATAAAGGTGTCTATATGATTGCTTATAGTGACAACAATAACGCAATTGCGTTAAAAAATAACTTGGCGAATACTCCTCAAAACCGCAACTTATTTTGTGAATTGGTTGAAAAATCACTCGGAATACCTAGCGGAAAACTCCATATTATCGCGATAAAAGATTTTTATTGGCAGATAGGAACACATTTCTATGCGCCTCTCGACAGAACTTACCATTCGAGAGAAGATTTTGTTGATAAAGCACAGCATCCTGAACATGGTATACTTGTTGTAGGTGAAGTGGTGAGTAGATATCAAGGATGGACCGAAGGCGCTTTACAGAGCGTAAAAACTGTGGTCACTAAAGAATGGGTAAAACAAGAATGCTAACAAATTTCGACTACAACACAGTTTCCTTTTAATTCATAAATTTTGCCATCTAATTGATATCGTTTAACACCTTTTAACATTTCAAATGCTCATTATATTAAACCTAAAAATTTGCGTCCAATCTTACTTGTAGAAAAGATACCGCAACCTGAAGCAATTTGTAAATAAAAAATATTAGTTTTTTTAGTACAACATAATAAATATACTGATAAAACAATAAAAAGTAAAGAAAAAAACCAGAATAATTGAGTATATATATCCATTATAATATGTTACTATATAAAATAATTTTGAATAATAAATAAAATCGGCATTCTAAAGACACTGCGTTTCGTCAAATATAAATAGGTTTAATAGATAATCAATTGTCGGATGATCATTTTCATTGTTATGGAGAATAAATAAGAAAACGTGATTTTCCTACTCCAGAAGAAATTCAGGAAAGAGATGAAAGAGAGATCAAAATGAAACAATATAATGAAGATAGGATAATAAAACAAAAAGAACAAGAAAAAATAGTTCAACAATATAAATCATCTTCTAGACTTGATAAATTATGTCAAATATCTAAAATAATTAGTTAAACAAATAATATAAATGATAACCAATAGAAGCAAACCCAAACATTAATAATACTTCAAAAAATTTTCTGGATGTTTTCTCTCCGTGATATCCTATATATATTAATAATGGACCAATAATAAAGACATGGATAATATTTACCCATGTGTTTTTACCAGCATTTAGATATCCATATATTTTGTATAAATGATATACAATAATAACTATGCCTAAATAGAATAACACCGAAAACAATCCACCATATATTTTCTCTCTATTAATGCCGACATAAATAAACAAACTTCCGACAATCAAAATATGAAACAAATGAACTAATGTATGACTATTCATATATTCTTACCAGATATTTTCTTTGTTATATATAATGGAAAGAGAGAATAATCTTAATGAGTTTGATTATGTAAATATTGAAACAAAACAAATGGGTGGAACTAAAGTTGTTAGAAAAGTCTCTGTAAAAAGAGGCAAAGGATATAAAAGTATTACAAAATATAGACGTGGTAAAAAATTTAGCAGTGTTAAAAAACCTATTCATATAGATCATATGCACATGATAAAAGGTGGCAAATTTATATCCGGATTATTTAACGATTGTGTCAATTGTAATAAAACAAGAAAAAGAATATAAAAAATTCAATATATTTTACAAATTCAGTTTGAATATTGGTTCGATACTGTGAAAAATCGAAGAGATATTCATTATATATTGAGAGAATTTAGTGTTATCAAACAAGATAATTATTTAATATGTATTGGAAATATTGAATTATAAAAAATATGTGAAAAAGAAATAGAGTGGCAATATAAAAAATTGAAATACATTTTTCAATTATAGAGATGGATATCTAACTCCAAGAATAAAATATTGAAAGTCTAGTAAAGTTACGAAAATGCCAGTCACAACAAGAAGTCAATCCAAATATTCAAATGTCACAATTAGAGTGAAATGTGATGAAAAAAAAGAAAAAAAAGAAATGAAGAAAGTTGAAGAGGAATCAGTTGAAAAGGAAGAAAAGAAAAAAGATTATGAAAAGGAGTTTAGCAGCAATATTAAAAGACTGCTTGACAGTGTAACATCCAAAACTCAAAGGGAACGCGTGGAAATAGCAATTGAAGTATTTAAATGTGTAAATGCAGGCATTGAGTTAATGGTTCGCTTACAAGGCATAGACGTTATGATGAATTTTATTGAGAAAACCATGAATAAAATGGTTCAATTTCATCAAGTTTTTGAAGAAGGTAAATTGGATAATTTAGGGGATGTGAGATTGGTGAGATTGCTATTTCATGAAATGAAAGAATTTAAAAATATTATTACAAAACTTTTAGGAACACATTTTGTAAAACATTTTGATTTGAATATTTGATTTGAATTATGTAGTATACAGTAAAATTGTTATAATAAAGTATATTTGTTGTAATTGATTAAGTTTTAATTTTTATTTTTTTATCAAAATGTTAAAAATAAAAAGAATAAGAAAAATGAATAAATAAAAAATAAAATTTATAAAAAAGATGTGAAAAAGAAATGTGGTGAGAATAAAAAAAAATTGAAATACTTTAAAAAAGTAAAGAGAAGAACAACGAACAATAAAAGTCAAGTAATAAGTGTTGAA
>Ga0194119_10003506_pt1 | contig 25189 bp, 25 predicted proteins | sample TA2MahC100mmetaG_FD_148620 | JGI IMG/M metagenome (GOLD analysis project Ga0194119, IMG submission 148620) | Freshwater microbial communities from Lake Tanganyika, Tanzania - TA2015018 Mahale Deep Cast 100m | ecosystem: Environmental > Aquatic > Freshwater > Lake | place: Tanzania: Lake...
ACGATTAGGGGCAAGCGACGGGCCAAACGAACTTGGCAGGGCCCAGCTGCAACTTTCCACCTTGGTCGACATAACCCACTATGACGGTCTTGCGGTCGAGCGGAAGTGAGGCAGCGTCGGCTGGTGACTGAAGGTCAGGAACATAGATCGTCAGCGGGTCGACCAACACGCTGTCGCGATTGACCCGAAAGTCATCGCCGCCCAAGGCTGCCGCGGCCGCCGCGGCCAGCTTTTCCGGCAAGATCGATCGGACGGTCAAATGAAGATGCGGATAGCCTTGGCCGCCATAATACCCACCGACGGTTCCCGTCCTTCCCGCTTTGGCGATGACCTGGCCAAGCCCGACTGAAGTTCCGTTCGCCAGCACCGGTCTCTCCGCCAAATGCTGATACTTGCTGAGGAAGCCATAGGCGAGGCCAGTGTGCTGCGGCAGATGCAGGAGCCAGAGATATATCCCCTCCATCATCCCGCCCTCGCCTTGACCGAGAATCTGGCCCGGAGCGATGGCGTGCAAAGGCGTGCCTTCGGTCAAAGTCAGATCGATCCCGCCATGGAGACCGCCGGCACCGCCGGTCATGCGCTGGCTGCCGTCATAGCGTGTCGGCGAACCATAGGGCGATGCAATGGGCGTGCAAATCGTGCCGTTGGCGAATGTCGGGTTCAGGCCCGGGGCGGGAAGCGATGGGCCGAAATCCCCACGGATCGGGGGGGGGCCGCTTCCACCGCCGCCCCGACGTTGGGCCGACGCCGCACTCGCGCTCAGGAGCAGCGCCAGGATCACGAGGATTGCAGGACCGGCTCGAACCATGGTCGACATCCTAGTCGGCAATCAGCCTCGCGCATCCCGCAAGAGCTCGATTTCCAGCTCTTTGATCTTGTTGCGGAGGGTATTGCGGTTGAGCCCAAGCAGCTCTACCGCACGAATCTGGTTGCCGCGCGTCGCATTCAGGCATCGCTCGATCAACGGCCTTTCGATTTCGCGCAGCACGCGGTCATGAGCGTAGGCGGCCCAAAGCACCTTTCTGCATCCCTCCCCCCGCCCCGCGGTCCTCGGCCCAGGGATAGGAATTTCCTTCCCTTCCGCGCCGCACAAAGCGAGCGCATAAGGCCGGATCCGGGCGAGTAGGCAGCGCTTGGGTGCCACGATCGATCATGCAATTGGGTTTGGACCTGTCGAACAAGGGGCTTTATGGCAAATGCTGAGCCCCTTTGGCGCGTTCAGTCAAGTTCGGCAAGAGCGAGCACAGCGAGCGCCGCTTGGGGCGGTGCTCAGGCGATGTCGAGGGGGGCGTCGTAGGTGAGCGGCAGGCTCGGGGGGGAATTGGCCGGTGGTGACGGCCCGACGTGCTGCGGCGGCGCCCAGAGCCCGAGCCAGGTGAGGATGCGCTCGATCACGGCAGGATCCTGGATGAGCGCGATGACGCCCATCTGCGCGCCGCACCTGGGGCATTGGAGCGGGTCGACCTCGTAGACCTTGCGGATCAACTTCGCCCAGGCCTCTTTGGTGGCCTGGCGCGCCGGGCTCGGTGCTTCGGTGTCGCGCTCATCGATCTCGGGCCGTTCGTGTTCCGCGCCGCGGGCGCGACTCGAGTAACGCCCGGAGTAGCGCACCATGTGCTGGTTCCTGTCCGGGATATGCTTGCCGAGCAGCTCCAGCCACTCCAGGCCGGGCATCGCCTGGAAGTTGCGCTTCAGGGTGGCGTGAAGCCGGCTGCGGTGGATCACTGTCCCCTTGGCCGCGTCGTAGGTCATCTTCTCCAGAGGCTTGGAGAAAGAAAGCGAACTTTTTGGCCTTCCACTGCGGAGGACTACGGCTCTATCCTGTCACCCACGCAAAACCCCGATGAACCAAAAATCCTGTACGCCTAGCGGACCGCCGCGCCGTTGACATGCCGCCGACCCGGCAGTAACGTCGGTTGCAAGGAGGGTCCACCATGTCTGGTCTACTGAACGCCCGTTTGCTCGCGGCCGCGGCCGCGCTCGCCCTGGCCGGCGCCGGCCCGGCGCTCGCCCAGAAAACCGATGTCATCTTCAGCGCCGGCCCGACCGGCGGCAGCTGGACGCCGATGGCGGCGGCAGTGTCCCAGGTCGTCAACAAGCGCTTCGCCGAGCTGAACGTGCAAGTCGAGCCGGGCGCGGCGCTCGTCAACATGGAGAAGATCCGCACCGACAAGGCCGACATCGGTTGGTCGATGACGACCGTCATGGCCGACGCGCAGGCAGGGACGGGCCAGTTCGAGGGCAAGAAGACCGACAAGGGGCTATACGTCGCGAACTTCTATCCGAACGTGTGGCAGATGGCGGTTCCCGCCGACAGCGGTATCCGCAGCATCAAGGACCTTAAGGGCAAGCCGGTCGCGCTGCCAGCGCGCGGCAACACGAGCCTGGTGTCGGGCTGGGAGTACCTGCTGCAGGTGAACGGCATGACGCTGAACGATCTGGGCGCGAAGAGCTACGGCCCGGTCTCTTCCAACGCCGAGGCGGTGAAGAACCGCCAGGCCATGGCCGCGGGCTGGTTTACCGTGGTGCCGGCCTCGTTCGTGCTCGACCTCGGCTCCTCGATGAAGCTGCACGTGCTCTCGGTGAGTGACGCGGAGTTCGAGGCGCTCAAGAAGGTCAACCCCGGCTTCGTGCGCCACACGATCAAGGCGGACGTGTACAAGGAGCAGGGCGTCGGTGCCGAGATCAGGACCTTCCAGTCGCCGACCGTGCTGATCGCCTCCTCGAAGACCTCGGCCGACGTCATCTACAAGGTCACCAAGGCGATCGTCGAGGGCCGGGACGATTTCGGCAACGTGGTGAGCGTCATGAAGGGCATCAGCGCCAGAGAGATGGCGCAGAACTTCGACATGCCCTACCACCCAGGCGCGGCCAGGTATTACCGGGAAGCCGGGCTGCTGAAGTAGCCGGGCGCCGGCCGTGCGCAAGCTGGTTGGCTATGCCGGCCTCGTCGTCGGCGTTATGGCGGTCGCCATGGCCGTCTACCACGTCTATGCCCGGCTGACCAAGTACGCCCCCGACCAGCACGCGCTGCTGTTCATCACGCTCGGCTTCAGCCTCGTCCTGTCCTTCCTGCTGTGGCCGCGGCGCGAGGACGCGGCGCCGGGTGCGATCTCCTGGGCGGACCTCGCGCTCGCGGCGCTCTCGCTCGTCTGTGTCGGCTACATGTTCGCGCGCTACAGCTACGTGGTGAACCGCTTCCCGACTGCGCACCCGCTGCAGACCCCCGACATGTGGATCGGCGTGCTCGCGATCCTGCTCGTGCTGGAGGCGACGCGGCGCACGATCGGCGCGGCGCTGCCGATCGTCGCCATCTTCTTCATCGTCTACGCGCTCGTCGGCCCCTGGCTGCCGGGGTTCCTCTACCACAAGGGACTCAGCCTCGAGATCGTCCTCGACCAGACCTACTTCACCACCGAGGGTATCTTCGGCGTGCCGCTGACGGTCGCTGGCACCTATGTGATCCTGTTCATCATCTTTGGCGCGTTCCTGGAGAAATCCGGCGCTGGGCAGTTCTTCATGAGCTTCGCCAACGCGATCGCGGGCGGCGCGCGCGGCGGCCCGGGCAAGGTGGCGGTCGTGTCCTCGAGCCTCTTTGGCACGATCTCGGGCTCGGCGGTGGCCAACGTCATGGTCGACGGCTGGCTGACGATCCCGATGATGAAGAAGACCGGCTTCAAGCCCGAGGCGGCGGCGGCGATCGAGGCGGTCGCCTCGACCGGCGGCCAGATCATGCCGCCGATCATGGGCGCGGCGGCCTTCGTCATGGCGGAATTCATGGGCGTGAGCTACACGAAGGTGATGATCGCCGCGGCGATCCCGGCGCTCTTCTATTACGGCGCGCTCTTCGCCTCGATCCACTTCAACTCCTTGCGCTCGGGGCTGAAAGGGATCCCGAAGGAGGAGCTGCCGATCCTCGGCGCGATCATCCTGCGCCAGGGGCACCTCTTCCTGCCGGTGTTCGTGCTGCTCGGGCTGCTGCTCTACGGCTTCACCCCGACCTACGGCGCGATCATGGCGGCGTTCTCCGTGGTGGTGATCTCCTGGGCGCGCAAGCAGACGCGCCTCGGCTGGAGGACCTGCCTCGCGGCGCTGCGCGAGGGCGCCGAGCATACCGTTCCGGTGGCAATGGCCTGCGCCTCCGCGGGCATCGTGATCGGCATCGTGCTGCAGACCGGCCTCGCGATCCGCTTCACCGCGTTCCTGGTCGAGTTCGCCGGCGGCTCGCTGATGCCCGCCCTGCTGATCACCATGGCCGCCGGCCTCATCCTCGGCATGGGCATGCCCACCACGCCCGCTTACATCATGCAGGCCGCGCTGCTGGTGCCCGCGCTGATCAAGCTCGGGGTGCAGCCGATGGCCGCGCACATGTTCGCGCTGTATTTCGCCTGCCTCTCCGCGGTGACGCCGCCGGTCGCGCTCGCGGTCTATGCGGCGGCCTCGATCGGGGGCGCGGGTCTGTGGAACTCGGGCGTGCAGGCGGTCAAGTTCGCCGCCGCCGGCTTCATCGTGCCGTTCTTCTTCGTCTACAACCCGGCGCTGCTCTTCTCGGGCCCCTGGGTCGAGATCCTGAGCGCGGTCGCCACCGGCATGGTCGGCGTAGTCGCGCTCGCCGCAGCGCTGGAGGGCTACTTCCTGCGCCTCGCGACCTGGCTCGAGCGTGGGCTTTTCCTCGCGGCCGCTTTCCTGCTGATCGATCCGGGGCTGGTGACGGACTTGATTGGCTTCGCGCTGCTCGGCCTGGGCCTGCTGATCCAGAAGCTGTACACGCCGCCCGCGGCCGCTCCCGAGGCCCGGGGCGCATGAGCCGCGCGCAGCTCGTGGCGCTCACGCTGATCGCCGCCGTCACGGTCGTCGCGACCCTTGCCTACGGGGTGCTGCGGCTGTACGCCTAGGCCGGGGCCAGCTCGACACGCGCGTCGAAGGCCGCCTGCCGCCGGAGAACCCGAACGCCTCGACCGACGCATCGGGCAGCACGGCGCCGCCCGAGGTCAGGGCGTAGCCCCTGGCAGCTCTGGTGCCGAGCCCGCGGCTGCACCTCACGCGCTTTCACAGGGTGCCGCCCCCAACGCCAAGCTGCGTGCGGCGCTCGTGCCGGGCCCGGCACAAGATGCCCGCGTCCCTGCAGACCGTCACGCGCACGGCGCGCCGGCGCGCCTGGGCTGGGCCCGGCTCCTGAAGCGCGTCTTCGACCTGGACCTGGAACACTGCCCACGGTGCGGGGGCGACCTGAGAATCATCGCCGCCACCGAGCAGCCGGCGCTGATGGCGAAGATCCTCACCCACCCGGGCCTGCCCGCCAGGGCGCCGCCGCGCTCGCCGGCGCGGCCAGAACGGCTCTGCAACCGGGCCGAGCATCCCGCACGGCCTGGGCTCCCGCGGCGGGGGGCAGGGTGCACCGAAGGGCGGCAATTCGGGTCGATACGGGGGGTTAATCCTCATCGAGGGCGGGGAGTCTTCGCCAAACAGCGCCCGATCACCCGCGATCGACTCCCTCTCGGGATGCCGGTAGCGTTGTCCAGCAGGGGAAAGGTGTGCGGTCTCAGCCGGTCAACGCAACACCCGGCTTTACTGCTGATGGGATGTAGTTTTCCAGACCCTTCGCTGGCTGTCCTGGTACAACTCGACCCTCGACTGAATTTCACTTGTTCTTGTCGCACACGGCAAACAAGGGTGCCAGAAACAACTCTTTAGAGAAGCTCAGAGTATTGCATCGACCGATTGAGAGCGCCGTGGTTTGAAATTCCTATATGCTGCAGTCAGCAGTACACGAGGCGTTCACCCTTGCGGGAACTTGAGCCTGAGCCTGCAAAGGTCTGCTTTGACTTTGAAGTGCTTTTTCAGGAGTTGCTCATGATCAGTCATGTCTCGCGATCGTTCGCCTTGTTGATGACGCCCTTGTTCCTGCTTGCATGCGCGGGCACAGGTAACGCACCCTCGGCGGGCGGCGCTCCTGCAGCCACGCTGGTCAAAGCGGCCACAGCGAATCCACCGCGGGCCATCCTGTACGTGGGTAACAGCTTTATGTACTACAACAACAGCCTGCACGGGATGGTCGGCCAAATGGCGCGCGGCTCGGAAAATGCACCAGCAGCGCAGCACCGCTCGACGTCGCTGACGATCAGTGGCGCTGGTATCGACTGGCACGACCTGGAGTCCTATCTTCGCCCCGACGGCTTGGGCCGCTACTCTTTTGTCGGCGACAACGAAGTCCGCTTCAATCCGCCGGGGCGTCAGTACGACTCTGTGCTGTTGATGGATTGCAGCCAGTGCCCGGTACACCACACCCTGTCGAAGGTGTTCTTTGACTACGCCAAACGGCATTCGGTTACTGCCCGATCTAAGGGCGTGGAGCCAATGTTCCTGATGACCTGGGCATACGCTGATAAGCCCGAGATGACCAAGGGGCTAGCGGATGCATATACCGAAGCGGGTCGCCAAAACACTGCACATGTTGTCCCTGCTGGACTGGCTTTTGCTGCATCCATCGCGAGGCGACCGGACATCAATTTATACGTCCCCGACAAGCGTCACCCGAGCCTCGCAGGCAGCTACCTCACGGCGGCCACGCTTGTTGCCTCAGTGTGGAACGTCAATCCGATGGGGAGTAAATACACCGCTGGCCTAGCTGTGGATGTCGCTCGTCATCTCCAAACCGTCGCGTGGGAGACCACCCGCAGCTATCACGGCCGCTAGTCAACACAAGCGCCTCCCTTGATTACGGTGCTTGGCGGTAGCGGCTTTCGGGGGCACCCCTGCGCGGCCGACACTGAGCACGGCCGCGTCGGATGGAGCCACGAGGAATTCGCTGCCACGGCGGAACCGAATCTGGCCCAATGAATTTCTCCTTTGCAAGGGCCGGGGGATTGTACAGAAGCGATTTCCCACTGCCGGTGCCCGGCTGGCGCGCCGGTCGTATGGAATTTCACATCTACTACTATAATGCCCTTTCCCGTGGAGGCGGCCATGGTCGTGGACTTCCGGCAGTACACGCTCAAGACGGGCTCGGTGCAGGCTTTCCTGGAGATGTTCCAGAACGAGGGGCTCGAGCCCCAGCAGCGTATCCTCGGCAATTTCATGGGCCTGTACCGCACCGAAATCGGCGACATCAACCAGATCGTGATGATGTTCGGCTACCGGGACGCGGGTGAACGGGAGCGGCGCAGGGCGGCGCTCTACAAGGATCCGGCCTTTGCCGCGTACCTGAAGAAGGCGCGCGAGCTGATCGTGCAGCAGGAAGTCCGCCTGCTGGTCGCTGCGCCCTGCAATCCGAGGATCGAGGGCGTCGAGGCCTGAGGGTGGCGGTGCTCCCGGCGGCGCAGGCCAAGTTCGAGTATTCGGTCGCGGTGCTCGTCATCGGCGCGGGCGCCTGCGGGCTGACTGCCGCGCTGGCCGCGAAGGAAGGCGGCGCCGCGACGCTCGTGCTCGAGCGCGACGCGAAGCCGACCGGCAGCACGACGCTCTCGACGGGCCTCATTCCCGCCTCAGGCACGCGATTCCAGAAGGCGCTCGGCATCGAGGACACGCCGGAACTCCTTGCCGACGACATCTGGCGCAAGGCGAAAGGCGCGACCGACCGCTCGATCGTTGAGGCCGTCGCCCGCGCCTCGGGGCCGACGGTCGAGTGGCTCGCCGACCGGCACCGGGTCGCCTTCAAGCTGGTCGAGGGGTTTCTCTATCCGGGACATTCGGTGCTGCGCATGCATGGCACGCCACATCGCACCGGCGAGGAGCTCGAGAACGCGCTGCTTGCCGCAGCCGCGCGGCTGGACATCGACATCATGGCCAGCGCCACCGCCACCGACCTGTTTGCGCAAGGCGACGGGCGCGTCACCGCGGTGCGCTTCAGCCGCCCTGATGGCGTGCAGGAAACCATCGGCTGCGAAGCGCTCGTGCTGGCCTGCTGCGGCTTCGGCGGTGACAGGGAGATGGTGCGGCGCGAAATTCCCGGGATCGCCGACGCCGAGTTCTGGGGACACGCCGGCAACAAGGGCGACGCGGTCAAGTGGGGCCGCGCGCTGGGCGCGGCGGTCGCGGACATGGGCAGCTACCAGGGGCACGGCGCGGTCGCGGTCCCCTACGGCAACCCGCTCAACTGGGGCGTGCTGATGAACGGCGGCTACCAGGTCAATGCGCTCGGCCAGCGTTTTTCGAACGAGGTGCGCGGCTACTCCGAGCAGGCGGTCGAGGTGATCGCCCAGCCCGGCCGCGTCGCCTGGGATATTTTCGACCAGATCCGCGAGTGGCCGATCCTCGGCTTCGCCGACTACGAGGCGATCCGCTCCCTCGGCGGCGTTCGCAAGGCCGCGAGCCTGCGCGAACTGGCCGCGCTGCTCGGGATTCCGGCCGAGGCCCTGGCGCGCACCGACGCCGAAGTGAATCTGCTGCGGCAAGGCAAGGGCGAAGATCGCTGGGCCCGTGACTTTCGCGACACGCAGGCGTTGCAGGCCCCGTTCTGCGCCGTCAAGGTCACCGGCGCGCTGTTCCACACCCAGGGCGGGCTGGTTGTCGATACCACCGCCCGCGTGCTGCGGGCCGATGGCAGCCCGTTGCCGAACCTCTTTGCCGGTGGCGGTGCCGCGCGCGGCCTCTCGGGCCCCTCCGACTGGGGCTACTTCTCCGGGGGCGGGCTGCTTACGGCAACCGCTCTCGGGCGCATCGCCGGCACCAGCGCAGGACGGCTCTCTTCGCGGGCAGGCGACCGAGGCTTCCTTCCGCGATGGTGATGTCATAGACTTGCACGGTACCCAACCAGTCAATCCACATAGGGGGAGAGCATGACCAACCGCAAATCCCGAGTTACCCGCCGCAGGTTCATCGGCGCCACCGCCGCCGCATCGGTCGCCTTCGGCGTACCGACGTTGCTGCGCGCCCAGGCCAAGCCGCTCAAGGTCGGTCTGGTGCACCCGATCACCGGCTTTCTCGCCTACAGCGGCGGCCAGTGCCGCCTGGGCGCGACGATGGCGATCGAGGAGATCAACGCTGCCGGCGGCATCAAGGCGATGGGCGGTGCGAAGCTCGAGGCTTTGCTGGGCGACAACCAGGCCAAGCCAGAGGTGGGGGTGAGCGTGGTGGAGCAGATGCAGGAGGCCGGGGTGTCGGCCTACATCGGCTGCTTTTCGAGCGCGGTCGCGCTGCCCGCGACGCAGGCGGCGGCCAAGTACAACACACCCTTCGTCATCGATGTGGGGGCCTCCGACAACATCGTCAACCGCGGCCTGGGGAACGTGTTTCGCCTCAAGCCCGGTTTCAACGCCTGCGTGGACGACGCCATCCTCGGCCTGGGCGAGATCAACAAGGCCGCTGGCAACCCGGCGAAGTCGGCCGTGCTGGTGCACGAGGAGTCCGAGTTCGGCACCGGCACCGCGAAGCTCCTCGCCGCCAAGCTGCCCTCGATCGGCGTCGAGGTGAAGGAAGTCATGAAGCACGCCAACCCGACGCGCGACTTCGCGAACCTCGCGTTGCGCATCCGCGGGCTGAAGCCCGACCTGCTGGTCATGAGCAACTACCAGAACGAGTACGTGCTGCTCGCGCGCACCCTGCACCAGCAGAAGGTGGACCTGGCGGGCATGTTCTCGGTGCTGGGCGGAGGCTTCAACTACAAGTTCGTGCAGGAGCTGCCCGACGTCGCGCAGCACATGATCGACACCAACCACTGGTTCGACCCGACCAACCCGAAGGCGCAGGCGAAGAAAAAGCAGGTCGAGGCCAAAGGCGCCCTGTTCACGTTCGAGGTCTACCTCGCCTACAACGCGGTCAAGTTCCTCGCCGACGGGTTCGAGCGCGCCGGCTCCGCCGGCAAGGAAAAGGTCAACGCCGCGCTTGCGGCATCCACCTGGTCCGACCACTTCATGCCTTACGGGCCGACCCGGATGGTGAACGGCCAGAACACCGGCGGCAAGGCGTCGATCCAGCAGGCCAGCAGGACGGATATCGAGGTCATCTGGCCCGCGAAGTTCGCCTCGGCCAGGGCGGTATTCCCGAAGCCGAAGTTCAGCTGAGTCGCCGCAGCGCGACGCAGCGGCGGCCGCCATGGACGCGACGATCCTTGGCGCCGCCGTCATCAACGGGCTGCTGCTCGGCGGCAGCTACGCGCTGGTGGCGGTCGGCCTGACGCTGATCTACGGTGTCCTGCACATCATCAATTTCGCCCACGGCAGCATGCTGATGCTGGCGATGTACGGCGCGTATTTCCTGCTGGTGAAGGCGAAGATCGATCCCTACGCGGCGATCCCGCTGATGGCGCTGGTGATGTATGCCGGCGGATATGTCCTGTACCGCGGCGTGATCGGACGCTTCAGCCAAGGCAGGGACGAAAACATCCTGCTCATCACGCTCGGCCTGTCGATCGTGCTGGAGAACGTGGCGCTCTTCTTCTTCACGGGCGACTCGCGCAACATCACCGTCTCCTACTCCGACCGCATGGTGGCGCTCGGGCCGGCGCTGGTGCCGCTGCCCAAGCTGGTGTCGTTCGCGGCGTCGCTCGCGCTGTGCGCCGCGCTGGCTTGGTTTATCGCGCGCACCGATACCGGACGTGCGATCCGCGCGGTGGCAAAGGAGCGCCACGGCGCGCGCCTGGTCGGCATCGACGTGGAAAAGACCTTCGCCGTCTCCTATGGCATCGGCATCGCCTGCCTTGGCGCCGCGGCCTGCCTACTGATTCCGACGTTCTACGTCTCGCCTTCGGTCGGGCACCTGTTCGTGATCGTCGCCTTCACCATCGTGGTGCTGGGCGGCATGGGCAGCTTCGTCGGCGCCCTGCTCGGCGCGCTGATCATCGGCCTCACCGAGTCGCTGAGCGGGCTGCTCCTTGGCGAGGCGCTCGGCCAGATCGGCATCTCGCTCATCTTCATCCTGATTCTTCTTTTCCGCCCGACCGGAATTTTCAACAAATGAACTGGAAGATTCCCGCCGGGCTGCTTGTCGTCGCGCTGGCCTACCCGTTCATCTTCCGCAGCAACTTTGCGATCAACTTCGGCGTCCTGGTTCTGTTCTTCGCGCTCATCGGGCAGTCCTGGAACCTCGCCGGGGGCTTCGGCGGGCAGCTCTCCTTTGGCCATGCGGTGTTCTTCGGCACCGGCGCGTACTGCTCGACGATCCTGCAGTTGAAGCTGGGCTGGAACCCCTGGCTGGGACTCGCGGCCTCGGCCGCGGCGGGCGCGCTGGTGGGCGCCCTTATCGCGGCGCTCTCGTTCCGCTTCGGCCTGCGGGGTTCGTATTTCGCGCTCATCACGCTGGCGTTCGCCGAGGCGTTCCGCATCCTGACCAACGCGGTGGAGTTCACCGGCGGCGGGCTCGGCCTGCTCATTCCGCTCAAGCGCGGCGCGGCGAACTTCCAGTTCGCAGAGCGCATCGGTTTTTACTACACCATCCTGGCGCTGACCGCGCTGTCCATCGGCATCGCGATCTGGCTCAAGCGCTCGCGCTTCGGCGCCCGGATCGCGGCGATCCGCGAGAACGAGGACGCGGCGCGCGCCCTGGGCATCGACACCTATCGCGAGAAGGTCAAGGTAATGGCGCTCTCCGGGTCCCTGTGCGCCCTTGGCGGCACTTTCTATGCGCAGTACTACCTCTACATCGACCCGTCGCTCGCCTTCGGCGTGGACAAGTCGGTCGAGATGCTGCTGGTCAGCATGATCGGCGGAACCGGCACCGTGTACGGGCCGCTGATCGGCTCGTTTCTGATCACGCTGGTGGGCGAGTACACGCGCGCCGTCACCAATGCGCAGGGGCTCTCGCTCATCATCTACGGCGGCCTGCTCATCCTGATCATCGGCTTCCTGCCCAACGGGCTGGTGGACCTGTTCAAGCTGCGCCGGAGGAGCAAGGCGCGTGCTTGAGGCCCGCGGGTTGTCGAAGATCTTCGGCGGCCTGCGCGCGGTCGACGGTGCAAGCCTTGAGGTGGCCGAAGGATCCATTGCCGGGCTGATCGGCCCGAACGGCGCGGGCAAGACCACGCTGTTCGCCGCGCTCACCGGGTTCCTTGTGCCCGACGAGGGGGGCGTTCGCTTTCGCGGCGAGGACATCACCGGCCGGCCGCCCTACCTGATCTGCCGCCGCGGCATGGTGCGCACCTTCCAGATCACGCAGCCTTTCGCGCACCTGAGCGTGCGTGAGAACATCATGGTGGGCGCTTATCTGCACACGCCCGACCGGGCGCTGGCAGCGGCGCGGGCCGAGGCGATCGCACGGCAGGTCGGCATGGCGGAGCTGCTCGAGCGCACCGCCGCTGGCCTGACGGTGGCCGGGCGCAAGCGCCTGGAGCTGGCGCGCGCGCTGGCGACGCAACCGAAGCTGCTGCTCCTTGACGAGGTGATGGCCGGCCTGAATCCCGCGGAGATCGACGAGTTGGTCCCGGTGATCCAGGGCATCCGCGCCTCGGGCGTCACGGTATTCCTGATCGAGCACGTCATGCAGGCGGTGATGAGCCTGGCGGAGAACGTCTACGTGCTGTCCTACGGCAAGATCATCGCGCAGGGCGCGCCCAGGCAGCTCGCCGCCGACCCGGTGGTGATCGAGGCCTACCTGGGCCATGGCGCGGCGCAACGCATGGCGGCGACGGCGCATGCTTGAAGTGCGCGGCCTGCGGGCGGGTTACGGCGAGGTGGAAATCCTCCACGGCATGGACATCGACGTCGCCGAGGGCGAGGTGGTCGCCGTGCTGGGCAGCAACGGCGTCGGCAAGTCCACGCTGAACAACAATCTGAGCGGAATCTGCTTGCCATTCGGCGGTTCGATCCGCTTCTGCGGCGAGGAAATCGGCGGCGCGAACCCCGCGCGCATCGTCGATCTTGGCCTCATTCAGGTGCCCGAGGGGCGGCGCGTGTTTCCCAACCTGTCGGTGCGCGAAAATCTGGAACTGGGCAGTTACCGGCGCGGCAAGGCGGCCCGCGCGCGCAATCTCGAGCGCGTGCTGCGCATCTTTCCCAGGCTGAGTGAGCGCTTCGGCCAAACAGCCGTCACGCTCTCCGGCGGCGAGCAGCAGATGCTCGCCATCGGCCGCGGGCTGATGTCCGAGCCCAGGCTGCTCATCCTGGACGAGCCTTCTCTCGGCCTGTCCCCGATCCTGGTGGACGAGATGTTCGGGCTGATCGGCGAGCTGAACGGCGAAGGCCTCTCCATCCTGCTGATCGAGCAGAACGCGGTGCAGTCGCTGGAAGCTGCGGACCGCGCCTACATCATCGAGCACGGCGTGGTCGCTCTGTCCGGGCCGGCGGCGGAACTGGCCGGCAGCCCGGATCTCCGGGCGCGCTATCTCGGCCTGTAGGAAGTCCAATGGAGCTTTACGGCAGGCGGATTTTGGTCACCGGCGCTGGAAGTGGAATCGGCCTCGCCACTGCGCGCGTACTGGCGCGCGAGGGGGCGCGTCTCGCGTCTCGTGAGGGGGCGCGTCTCGCGTGCGTGATCCAGGAGGAATCGCAGCGCCCGGCGCTCGCCCAGGGGGTGCCCCAGGCCGCCGTGCCGGCCCAGGATTTACGCGACCGTGATGCCACGCATCTGCTCCCGGCGCTGGCCGGCGCGCAACTCGGAGGGCTGGACGCAGTCGCCTGCCGTGCCGGAATCTTCGTGCAAAAGAGCGGCGTCGAGACCACCGACGACGAGTGGCTGCGCGCCATGGACCTCAACCTGACGTCGACCTTCATGCTGTGCCGCGCCGCCGCCCAGCACATGCTGGCCGCAGGCAACAAGGGCTCGGTCGTCGTGATCAGCAGCCAGATCGGCCTGTTCGGTCATTCGCGCGGCGCGCCGTACGCAGCCTCCAAGGCGGGGCTGAACGGCCTGGGCCGCTCGCCCGCGCTCGAACTTGCCACACGCGCCATTCGCCTCAACGCAGTCGGCCCCGGACCCAGCGTCACGCCCATGACCGCGACCGCGCGCGCCGACGCGGTACGTCGCGAGGCGCTGATCGAATCGATTCCGATGCGGCGCTTTGGCGAGGCGGGCGAGGTGGCCGAGGCAGTCAGTTTCCTGCTTTCCGAACGCGCCTCCTTCGTTACGGGGCAAATCGTGTGCGTCGACGGCGGATTCACCGCCCAATAGCCGGGTTGCCATGCCGCCGCACGCCGAGCGCGTCGACTACTCGCCGATCACCGCGCGGCCTCGCCTCACCTGGCCAGGCGGCGCGCGGCTCGCGGTCTGGGTCGTACCGAACATCGAGCACTACGAATACCTCCCGGCGAAGACCCGCGTGCGCGACCCATGGCCGCGGCAGCCGCATCCAGACGTGCTGAACTACGGCATCCGCGACTACGGCAACCGCGTCGGCTTCTGGCGAACGCTCGAGGTGCTCGACCGGCATGAAGTGCGCTGTACCGCGTCGCTCTCGCTCGCGGTGCTGGAGATGTACCCCGAAATCGTCGAGGCGATGGAGGCGCGGCGCTGGGAATACATGAGCCACGGCCTCTACAACACGCGTTATCACTGGAATTACGGCGAGCAGGAGGAGCGCGCTGCGATCGCCGAATGCGTCGAGATCCACCGCCGGCGCACCGGCCGCAGGCTGCGCGGCTGGTTCTCGCCCGCCGCGTCGTACACGCTCAACACGCCGGATCTCGTCGCCGAGGCCGGCATCGACTACCTGTGCGATTTCTTCCATGACGACCAGCCCACGGAGATCAAGGTGAGGAGCGGGCGGCTGATCAGCATTCCGTACGGCTTCGAGCTGAACGACTCGGTGCTGCACCGCCGCCCGCAGGAGGCCGAGGACTTCGAGCGCATCGGCCGCGACATGTTCGACCAGCTCTGGCACGACAGCGAGCGCTGGGGCGGGCTGGTGATGAGCATAGCGCTGCACCCGTACATGATGGGCGCCCCTCACCGGGTCAAATATCTCGATCGCCTTTTGACCTATCTGAAGAGCAGGGACGGGGTGTGGTGGTCGACCGGCGCCGAGATCGCCGACTGCTACCTCGCGCAGGCCCGATGACGCGGCTCGCAGACCTGGCGCGCGTCGTGCGCAGCAAGAACGCGGGGCCGACGCTCCTCACCATCGACGTGCTGTTTGCCGAGACGGTGCACCTGGATCGGGCTTTGCCGGTCCTTTCATCTTCGAGAATCTCTTCTCGGTACGGAATTGAAGCGGACAAAATCCGCATCATCCCCTGCCGGCCTGCCATGGCGATCAAGATCGTCATGCCGCGCGAGCTGATCGCCGGGGATCCGGGAGATCGCGACGTGTACGGGGCGCAGCAGCACGCGCCGCTGCTCGGGATCGAGGTGTGAAGCCCGAGCTGCGGGTGCTGGCGGCCTCGGGCCAGCTCGGCTACGGCATTCCCGAGGCCGCGTTTTCCGCCGGCATCGCGCGCGCGCCGCATGTCATCGGCGCCGACATGGGTTCGATCGACCCCGGCCCGACCTACCTGGGCAGCGGCCGCATGGCCACTCCGCCCGAAACGACGCGGCGTGACCTCGGACTGGTGCTGGCCGCCGCGCGCGGCCTTGGCGTGCCGCTGCTGATCGGCTCGGCCGGCACTGCGGGCGCCCGCCCGCACCTGGATGCCACGCTCCAAATCGTGCGTGAAATTGCGCGCGAGAAGAGGCTGCGGTTTCGCCTTGCCTCCATCGCCGCCGACATACCGAAATCGCTGGTGCACGATGCGCGCCCTCTGGGCGCGATGCGGGCCATGGACCTGGAGCGAACGACCCACCTGGTGGGGCAGATGGGCACGGAAGCCTTCATCCGCGCACTCGATGCCGGCGCCGAGGTCGTCATCGCGGGGCGTGCCTGCGATACCGCAATCTTCGCCGCGCTTCCCCTGCTGCGCGGCTATGAGCCGGGTCCGGCGATGCACATGGCGAAGATCGTCGAGTGCACGTCGCTGTGCTGCGAGCCGGGCGGGCGCGACGCGATTCTCGCCACCCTCTCGGACGACTCGTTCGAGCTGGAAAGCATGAACCCGGCGCGAGCCGCGACGCCGCTTTCGGTCGCTGCGCATGCCCTGTACGAGCAGGAGGATCCGTACGCGGTGCAGGAGCCCGAAGGGACGCTCGACCTGCGCGGCGCTCGATACGAGGCGATCGATGCGCGCCGCACGCGGGTGCGCGGCGCCGCGTGGCTGCCCCGCGCGCGGCCTACGGTGAAGATCGAGGGCGCAGGGCCGTCCGGCGAGCGCAGCGTCCTGCTGTGTTCCAGCGCGGACCCGCGGGTCATCGCGAACCTTCGGGACATCCTGCGCGACGTGGAGGCAGTGACCCGGCGACTGGTTCCCGGCGGCGACTTCAGCCTTTACCCGCGGGTCTACGGTGAAACGGAGGTCTTCCTGCTGCTCGAGTGCATCGCGCCGAGCGCCGAGCGCGGCCTGGCTGCGCTCGGAGTTTTCCGGCAATACCTCCTGCACCACGGCTTCGCAGGGCGCCTTTCCACCGGCGGCAACATCGCCTTTCCTTTCGCACCGCCGGAACTGCCCGCCGGTACCGCTTACCGGTTCACGGTTTACCATGTGATGGAAGTGGAGGCGCTGGCGCCACTGTTTCCCTTGAGCATCGAGGACATCGGATGAAGATAGACCTGGAGAAGGATGACTACATCCGCGCATTCACCGTCGAGCGCACGCCGGATCCCGCGCGTTCGGCGCTGGTTATCATCGACATGCAGTACGCGACCGGCTCGCGCCAGGGCGCGCTCGGCCGGCGCCTGCAGGCACAGGGCTCCACCGCCGCCGGATACCGGTTCGACCGCATCGAGCGCTTCGTGATACCGAACGCGATGCGGCTGCTCGATGCCTGGCGCGCTGCGCGCAGGCGCATCCTGTTCGTCACCGTCGGGGCGACGCAGTCCGATTGCAGCGATGCGCCGGCGCATATGCGCAAGCTGTTCCTCGAGCTCGAGAACTACGAAGGCAGCCGCGAGCACGAAATCATCGACGAGCTGAAGCCGCGCCGCGGCGAGGCGGTCGTCAACAAGACCTCCAACGGGGCGTTTGCGACGAGCGGCATCGACAGCGTTTTGCGCGCCTGGGGCTGCGATCAGCTCTACCTCCTCGGGGTTTCGACCAACATGTGCGTCGACACCACCGCGCGCGAGGCCGCTGACCGTGGTTACGCGGTGACGCTGATCGAGGACGCCTGCGGCACCACCCAGCCCATGCTGCACGAGGCCGCGATGATCAACTTCCAGCGGCTGTTCGGCAGGGTTCGCTCGACCGATCAGGTGCTGAAGGAACTGGCCGGCGATGCATAAGGTGCTCGTCATCGTGCCTTTCCCCGTGAGCGAGGAGCAGCTCGCGCTGCGCCGCGCGCAGACGCAGGCGGTTCGCCTCGGCCCGGACATTGCGTTCGATTTCCGACCGGTGAAGGCGGCGCCGAGCAACTACGTCAGCCATCACGACTATGTCCTCGCCGATGCGGGGATCATGGCGGCCGGCCTGCGGGCGCAGGAGGAGGGCTATCACGCAGTGTGCATAGACACCATGAGCGACTCGGGCATGGCCGGGCTGCGCTCGCTGCTCGACATACCGGTCATCGCGCCAGGACGCGCCTCGATGCTCATGGCGCTCATGTTCGGCGAGCGCTTCTCGGTGCTGACCATGTGGAGCCAGTGGAAGCCGCTCTACGCCAAGCCGCTGAACGAGCTCGGCATCGGGCAAAAATGCGCCTCGATCCGCGCGCTCGACGTGAGGCCCGACAACCGCGAGCTGCTCTCGGGCAAGGAGGCGGATGTCTTTCCGCTGCTGCTGGAGGCGGGCCGCAGGGCGATCACGGAGGACGGCGCCGACGTTCTGCTGCTCGGCTCGACCACCATGCACCAGGCCCACGCCTACCTTGCCGAACAGCTCCCGGTGCCGGTCATCAACCCCGGGCCGCTCACGTACAAGCTTGCCGAACTGGCGCTCGGCCTGGGCCTCACGCACAGCCGCAAGGCCTACCCCAGGCCGCTGGTGCCCAAGCCGGAGCTTTTCGAGGCGATGCTGGCGGCCGCGGCCGCCAGCGAGCTACGCAAAAAGTGAGCCGAGGTCCGGAATTTCCTCGAGCCTTTGCAGCTTGTCGTGCAGAGTGCGGGACGCAGCGGGCGGCCAGGCCCGACCGGTGAGCTCGAAGAATTTCTCGGCGAGTTCCGCGCGGCTGTAGGGGTCCTGGTCGTCGCCGCGGTTGGCGTTGGCCGAGCCTCTGAGCTCGCGGCCGTCGCGCAGGCGGATCGTCACGCGCGCCGGGCGCAGTTGCGGCAGCATCGCCGTCAAAGTCGGGTCTTCGCGGACGAAAGTTCTCCCTGAAAGCTCGCGGATCGTTTCGTCGCGCACGCGTTCCCAGGTAAAACTGGCCAGGCCGCTCGAGCCGGTGACGATGCGCGTCGCGACCGCGAAGGGCACCGAGAATTTCGCCGCGAGCACGTTGCGGGGCGCCTGGTCGTCGAGTTCCGCGGCATGACGGTAGCTCGCAACGTCGATGCGCTCGACCTCATCCGCGTTGACCGGGGTTTGTGCCAGGATGGCGTCAAGCGCATCGAGCGCGCCGTGGTTGTAGCGGCAGCAGGAGTGCCGCTTGAAGTAGTTCATGTCGATCTGCCAGCGCTCGCCCAGGCCTTCGAGCATCTTGCCGGGCTCGAAAGACTCCGACACCACCGCGCCGAACACGCTCGTCAGCCCGTCGCGCTCGCCGCAATAGCCGCATTCGACCAGCTCGAGCGCAAGCAGGCCCATCCGGTTGCTGACCCCCGCGTAGGCGTTCCTGACGGTGCCGCCCTGCAGCATGGTGTTCTTGCTGGTCGCGAGCGTGAGCGAGGAGGCGACATTGATGACCTCGCGCATCTTCGCGATGTCGGCGCCAGCGAGCTTCGCCACCGCCGCCGCAGCGCCCACGGTTCCCCAGGTACCGTGCGGGTGCATGGCCGCTCGCAGGCTGGAGGCGATGCCGATCCTCGCGCCGACCTCGTAGCCGAGCACCAGCGCCACCAGCAGGTCGCGCCCGGCAAGGCCGCGCTCCTCGGCATAGGCGAGCGCGGCCGGCAGCACGTGCACCGACGGGTGCCCGCGGCTGAAGCGGTTGCCCTCGTCCATTTCGAGCGAAGTGCCGGCAACGCCGTTCAGAAAGGCCGCAGTGGGCGCGGAACAGCGCATGCCCGCACCGATGACGGTGCTGCTTCCAGCGCAGCGCATTCTTGCCGCCAGCGCGGTCACTTCGGGCTCCCTGGCGCCGCCCGCGACGGCGGCGAACGTATCGGCGATGACCAGCTTCGCCTGCTCGACGGTCCGCGCGCCAAGCTGCTCGTAGCGCAGGCCGGCGGCAAAGCCGCACAATCTATCGAGGTAGTCGGCCATCGCGGACCCAATCGGCAATCTCGCCGGCGGTCGCCTGCCAGACCTGCGCCCGGCCGCAGATCCGTTCCAGCGCGGCACGCAGGTATTTCACCCGGTGCGCCTGTCCGATCATCCAGGGATGCAGGCCCAGGCAGAAAACGCGGCCGCCTTCGGCGTGGAGCGTCTCGAAGGCCTCCTCGAGGAGGACGGGATACCGGCTCATGGGGAGCCGCCGCAACCAGAGCAGCTGGACGTCGTCCCACTCTGGCTGTGACGGCAGCGAAACCAGCTGCTTGCCTGCCTCCATCAGGTAGGGCTGGTCGTCATTCGGCCAGTCCGCGACATAGACCAGGCCCGCTTCGGCCAGCAAGCGCGGCGTGCGCTCCGACTCGCCGTAATCCTGGCCAAGCCAGCCGCGCGGCCGCGCGCCCGTGGCGCGCTCCAGCGCGTCAAGAGCATCGCCGATGTGCGCGCGCTCCTGCTCCTCGGACATGCGGCTGGTAAGCATGCGCGTGGCATGGCTGCCATGACCGACGAACTCGTAGCCGCGCGCGCGGCATTCGCGTATGAGCTGGGGGCAGCGCTCGGCCACCGAGCTGTTCAGCGCGACCGAGGCCCTGATGCCATGCCGGTCCAGCGCCTCGAGCACGCGGAACACGCCGACCCGGTTGCCGTACTCGCGCTGCCCCCAGGTGCCGAAGTCCGGGGCGAAGCTGCCGTAGTCGCCCGCGAAGCGCGGGTCGCGGTGCGCGCCGGCCGGCGGTTGAAGCTCCCAGTGCTCGAGGTGCAGGGTCACCCAGAACGCGATGCGGCTGCCCCCGGGCCAGGCGAGCGGCGCACGCGAGGGAATCGGCGAGTAGGCGTAGTGGCTGTGGTCCATTCTGGTCAGCGCGTGGCGGGATGCGTCGTCCCGGGAAGTGATCGCATTTTGATGGCGATCGTCGCCGGGTGCTCAGGATATCACGCACTTTTTGAGCGACGCGGCCCTCTGCTCTTGAGTCGCTGAACAAGAGGCAGGTCATGTGCGCTGCCTAGCGGCGCAGCTCAGAGGCCAGAATTGAGCCGCAGCCGTACGCAAATTGCAGCCAGGGCAGGAAGGAATTTTCTATCCTTGCGTCGTGGGCATGACCGATTTGTGGGGACTTGCCAGGGTTCTTTGGACCAGTCATAGCTTGAGAGAATGGCTCCCGCCAACCAGCGAGGAGTCCATGAAGCAAGGCCGTTCCGGCGAAGAACAGATGGTCGCGATCCTGTGGGAAGCCGACAAACTGCCGGTCAGCGAGGTCGCACGCAAGCACAAGGTCAGCGAGCAGACCATTTACACCTGGCGGCGCCGGTTCGGCGAGCTGCAGCCCGCCGACCTGAAGCGCCTGCGCCAGTTCGAAGCCCAGAACGCGAAGCTGAAGAAGCTCGTTGCCGAGCGTGATCTCGAGATCGAGACGAGGAAGCAGATCAACCGCCAAAAGTGGTGAGTTCGCAGGCGCGCTTGCGAGCTGATGGAAATCGCCCGCTCTGGACTGGCATCCCGCTCGGTGCGCACCGAGCGGGATGCCCCGACCGTGGCGGCGATGAAGCGGCTGGCGGCACAGTACCCGCGCTATGGCTACCGGAGGATTCGAGTGTTTCTGCAACGCGAAGGACACACCATGAGCCGCCACCGGGCGCACCGCCTGTGGCGTAACGCCGGGTTGCAGCTTCCGCGCCGGCGTCCTCGCCGACCGGTAGCGACATCCCGACCGCGGCCGCTGCCGGGGATAGCTCCCAACTATGTCTGGGCCTACGATTTCGTGTTCGATGCCTGTGCCAACAGCCAACAGCTCAAATGTCTCACCGTCATCGACGAATTCACCCGGGAGTGCCTGGCGATCGACGTTGCCGGCTCGATCCGCTCCGGCCGCGTCATCGAGGCCCTCGCCCGGCTTATCTCCCAGCACGGTGCACCGCCCCCCTGCGCTCTGAAAACGGCCCGGAGTTCGTCAGTCAGGCAATCCTGGAGCGGCCCGCCAAGGAGAAGATCGAGACCGCCCACATCGACCCCGGAAAGCCGTGGCAGAACGCCGACAACGAGGGCTTCAACGGCAAGTTCCGCGACGAGCGCCTGTCGCTCGAATGGTTCAGGAGTCGCGCCGAGGCGAAGGTCGTCATCGAAACCTGGCGTCGCCACTCCAACGAGGTCCGACCGCATTCGAGTCTGGACGAGCTCACTCCGATCGAGTTCAAGACGCGTTACCATTCCACCAACCCGGGTGCCGTTCCCCAGTTCTGAATGGTCCGAAATTCCCTGGGCAGGTCACTGGGCAGGCCAGATTATCTTTTTTGGAAAAACATCAAAAAAAGATTAACAGTCACTGATGGAACCAAGCATCATGATAGAGCATCCGCTGCCACCTGGCTTCCAAGGCAAGATCGGCCGCACTCGCGAGGAGTCCACTGCATGGTGGGGACTGGTCAAGCGCGCCCGCCCCGGAAGCCCGAACATCGTTGTTATCTTCATGGACGATATGGGCTACTCGGACCTGGGCTGCTACGGCTCAGAAATCGAGACGCCGCATATCGATGCCATCGCTGGACGCGGCCTGCGCTTTAACCACTACACTACCCACCCGATCTGTTCCCCCTCGCGGGCGGCACTGCTGACGGGTCGCAATGCGCATGCCGTTGCCACCGGCTGGCTGGCCAATAACAACCCTGGCTTTCCTGGCTATTCGGGCGAGATCCCGCTCGATGCAGCTACCCTGCCGGAAGCGCTGTGCGCCGGCGGCTATGCCACGGTGGGCATCGGCAAGTGGCATAACTCGCCCAACGGCGCGGCACCGAGCGATTCCTGGCCCACCGCGCGCGGCTTCGAGCGGTTCTACGGCTTTCTCGAGGGAGAAACCAGCTACTTTTTCCCCGCGCGCCTGATGCACAACAACATGGTGGTACCGATGGACTCGTATCCAGCGGGCTATTACGCCACCGATGACTGGTTCGATCAGGGGGTGCGCTTCGTCAGGGAGATCCGCCACGACCAGCCACAACGGCCGTTCTTTCTCTACATTGCCCCAAACGCGATGCACGGCCCGCTGCAGGCGAAGAAATCGGATCTTGCTAAGTATCGGAGCCGCTATTCGGAGGGCTGGGATGTGATACGCCAGCGCCGACTGGACAAGCAGATCAAGCTTAGTTTGGTACCACCCGGCACCCAATTAGCCCCGCGCGATAGCAACATCCCCGCTTGGAACAAGGTACCGACTGACCAGCGCGCCCTGTTCGAGCGCCACATGGAAACTTATGCCGCGATGCTCGACTGCGTCGACCAGAACGTCGGCAAGCTGGTCACTGCACTCAACGACCTTGGCGAATTGGACAACACCATTTTTGTGATTTCCTCTGACAACGGCGGTACCCATTCCGGTGGCCCGGCCGGCGCGATTCACTTCAATCGCCGCTTTTCCAGTCTACCTCCTTATCCGGTTGAGCATTCACTCACTCGCGCCGACTGGATCGGCAGCGGGCGCGTTAACCCGCTCTATCCGGCCGGCTGGGCGCAGGTAAGCAATACGCCTTTTCCTTCGTACAAAACGCAAACCGGTGCCGGCGGTAGGCGGGTGGCATGCATCGTTTCGTGGCCGGCAAAGATTGGCGACCATGGCCAGGTCCGTACTCAGTTCGCCCACGTGACTGACGTGATGCCAACCCTGCTGGATTTAGCTGGGGTGGATGTGCCGAGGGATTCGCATTGCAAGCCAGCAGCACCGATCCATGGCAAGAGTCAGGCGGCGGTGCTGCGCACTGCCGACGCCGCTTCAGCGCGCACCGAGCAGTACTACGAATGCTGGTCGAACCGCGGCTACTACCGTGACGGCTGGATTGCCGTATCGATCCAGAAGATGGGTGAGAAGATCGATTTCGACAATTGGACACTGCACCGGCATGACAGCGATTTTTCCGAGTGCGTGAACCTGGCTGCACAGTTTCCAGACAAGCTCAAGGAACTGGTGGAAGCGTTTGATCGCGAGGCCTGGGCCAACATGGTTTATCCGCTCGACAACCGACTGCCGATCCAGAAATTCCAGGAGATACCGCCCCATTTGCAGCCACCCGCGGCAAGCCGCCGGCGCTTCCTGTCAAGCACGCAAACCGTACATCGCGCCACCATCACGCCGCTTATCGCTGATCGTAACTATACGCTCACCGTCAACTTGAAACACGGAGCGGGAGACGAAGGCGTGCTGTATGCAATCGGTGATGTTTCTGGCGGTATGGTGATGTACATCGAAGGCGGCCTCCTGCGTCTGTTCTATAACGGCTTTGGCGAATACGTCCATCTGGATCCGGTGCCGATGCCGCCAGGCACCCATGCGGTGGCGCTGGAGTTTGAAGCACTCGGCAATCGCACTGGGCGCGGGCGCTTTCTGCTCGACGGTGAGGCGGCCAGCAACTGGAAGCCCTTGTCTCCTACCTTGATGGGCGGTTTTCACGAAGGCTTGGACATCGGTATCGATCGGCGCGGCCCGGTGGAGTGGGAACTGTTTGAGCGGCGCGGCGCTTTTAACTACAGTGGTAGGATACTTGATCTGGTTGTGGATTCGCGTGGCTTCGCTCCTGATTCTGCTTTTGCCAAGGGCTGATAGCTAAAATTTGACAGATAACACAAGATAAATCGGAAATGACTTCACAAACCAAGCGCACCCTATTGCGCGCTGCAGTTGCTGCGGGAACCACGCTCGCCTTGCCCGCTTCGATGCGTGCCCAAACGACTTCTTGGCCCGTGGGTACCATCAAATTTATGGCGCCGGTACCGCCAGGCGGTGGCGTAGACCTATTGTGCCGCCGAATTGGCGATCGCATCGCCGCGCTCCTAGGTGTGAACGTGGTGGTTGAAAACCGGCCGGGTGCAGCCGGCTTAGTTGGCGCCCAAGCCTTGGCCACCGCCGCACCGGATGGCTCCAGCATTGGCTATCTCCATGCCGGCCACTTAACTTTGGAGGCGATGGGCGGGAAGCTTAACCTGCCTCGAGATTTTCTTCCGCTCTTGAGCCGCTATACGGCCTCGCAGTTCGTCATCGCCGTCAATGTAAGCTCCACCTATAGGGTGCTCGCAGACCTTGTCAAGGCCATCCAGACGCAACCCGGCAAACTGAACTATGGGTCTGGTGGTATCGGCTCGCCCGGACACATGACTTTTGAAACCTTGCGCCTGCGTGTGCCTGGGCTGGACGTTGTTTTTATACCGTACAAGGGTGCGATTGAGGCTGTCAACGCCGTCGCAGCCAATCAGCTCGATTTTGTTTCGGGACTGATGGCTGCCGTGGTGCCACAGGTACGTTCCGGGCGCTTGCGCGCGCTGGCGGTAAGCGGATCGAATCGCTCCCCTCTGCTACCCGACGTTCCGACGATTGCTGAATCGGGATATCAAGGTTTCAGCCTGGTGAGCTGGGGCGGTGTGTACGCTCCCTCGCGCTTTCCGCCCTCTCTCGCGGTCACCATGCGTGGAGTGCTGGCGCGGATTGCGGAGGAACCTGAGTTCAAAACTTTCCTCGCCAGTAGTGGTTCAGAATCATTGCCTGCGGAAACGCCGGAAGCGTTCGCCACGTACTACCAAGCCGCGCTAGCTCGAGAAACCGAGCTCGTCAACAAACTTGGCATCAAGCTGCCCTGATTGATACACTGAAACTCACCCGTCATCCCTTGGCGTTGGTCGGGTCATGAATTGGGGGCCACAGCAACAACTCAGTACCAATTTGAGAAAAGGGATAGATCCTATGTAGGGCCGCGGGGATTAACCTCTGGTGGCTTTCTCAACCAAAGAAAGGAAACCAGGAGATGAACCCCGCGACCCAAGGATTGGAAGGTAACGCAACGGCGCCGGTGTTGTACATGGCGCTGGAGTTGAGCAACAAGAGCTGGAGGCTGGCGTTCGGCGACGGCGCCAAGTGCCGGCAGGTGTCGGTGCCGGCGGCGGACCTGGCGGC
>Ga0194119_10003514_pt1 | contig 25161 bp, 21 predicted proteins | sample TA2MahC100mmetaG_FD_148620 | JGI IMG/M metagenome (GOLD analysis project Ga0194119, IMG submission 148620) | Freshwater microbial communities from Lake Tanganyika, Tanzania - TA2015018 Mahale Deep Cast 100m | ecosystem: Environmental > Aquatic > Freshwater > Lake | place: Tanzania: Lake...
GCGGAATCGGCGGAAACGGAAACCAGCCAAACGCACAAGGCGTAAAAACATTTTCAATCAAACTTTAAAGCTTTCCCGCTTTAAGGCTGTAAAATTGAATAATAAAGATTTGTTATGAATATATAATACACATCGTAGTATACATTCAATCATGGCACACGTGAGCAGTGGAACCATCTCAGCGTTATTCAAATCCCGCAACATTCTCCTTCAGTTACTCGCACGACAAGGAATGGATGTCTCGAATTATACCGACTATGGTGTAGCAGAAGTCCAAACCATGTACGCGAATAACCAACTCGACATGCTTCTTACGAGTGAAAAAGACATTCATCCAACACGGAAGGTATATGTGAAGTATTATTTAGCCAAAACACTTCGTCGAGAGAATATTAACCACATGATCGACGATCTCTTCTATTTAGAACAGGTGCTTCAACCCACCGACACGTTGATTATTGTCATGAAGCAGGAAGTGAACGACACATTGATCAGCATCCTCAACGAAATCTGGGAGAAAGATCGAATCTTCATCGTTATTCATTCACTCGATCGGCTTCAATTCAATCTGCTCGAGCACCAGTACGTTCCAGAACATGTCGTGTTGAATGAAGCCGATCAAGAACAGGTTCTCAAAAAATACAACATCACCGACACAAAACAAATGCCAAGCATTTCGCGATATGATCCAGTTGCACTAGCGATCGGGTTACGCCCAGGACAGATCTGCAAAATAACACGATCAAGCAAGACATCTGTAACGAGTTTGTTTTACAGGTATTGTGTAGCGAATTAATTCAAATATTTTGTGTAGGATATATAACTGTGTATCATAAATGGCGTGCGATAGTAATAGTAAATTTCGACTCAAGACTGGCCCCAATGAAGGAAAAGATGAAATCACTGCAAACAGTAAAAGTAAAATTGATGTATGTACTGCAACAAAAATTGTAGATCGACTGCACAAGGAATTTACGGAAGAGTATGTCAGTACAACAACAACTGGAAGAACGGTCATTCAAGACATGCATAAAAATAACCCTACTTTTTTTTTGAGAAAACAGCCAAAATTAGAAGGATTTAATAGTGAACCAAGAGCAGATGGCACTCCAATCGATCGATTTTATAATTTATTCACAACGGTTGGTGATGAGAATGCGGTTTATCGTGGAGCGGTAAGTTCAATTATGAAAGGCGAGTATGATACAGGAGAGTCAACTTATTTGAAATATCCAGAGGTGTTACGTGAACAAACCGATTTTTCAAAACCAAGTGTGTTCAAAGGTGTATATGGTCTTGCTCGTGTAAATGAAATACTTGAAAAGAAAATCGCAGATACGGTCAATAAACTACGAGGTGATGCAAGTTCGAATACATTCGAGGACGCAAAACATTATGAGAAGCGTCAAGAAATCAAAGGCACATTTGAAGAGATTGCATATCGAGAGAATCAGATTTATCGAGAGAAATTTCTGAACATTATTCTTATTGTTGTGGGGATTTTTTTGATAAGCACACAACTTGTACAAAAGTATTTTGGCGATGGTGGTGGCGGTGGCGGGGGAGGCGGCGGTTTCGGTTCAGGAAGTGGATTTAGTGGTGCCGGCGGTTGGTTATCAACACGTTTTGGAAGCAGCAGTGGAGGATTATTTAGTAGATTTGGTGGAGTCGGATTAGGAAGCAGTGGACGCTCACGTGTTGGTAATCTCTTTACAAATTCTCCATACAAACTATCAGCACGTGAATAATTTTTATTATGTTATAATATTCATAGTATATAACATAATGTCATCGTATCCGAATAAAGAACAAATATTATTTCCAAATGCAACACCTGAATCTCTTGACAATTTTGAACACAAAAAGCCAGTAAAAGAAGGACTTAAGGTAGATAGTGATGATGGATTGAATAAAGCGATGACGTCACTTATGACCGAATACGCAAAAGACGTGAAAAAAAACAATCAGGAAGGAATGCTTACTGGAACATCGTTGAACCTGAACTTACTTGAAGGAGACCTGATGAAGTATTCCCGTAATGACATCACTAAGAATCCAATTCAACCATTAACTGAGCAACTAGAGAAACTGGATGAGGGTATTGTTTCGTATAAAGAAGGACTTACAAACGAAGAACGTCCGCGTTTATCGACGATTTCTTCAACGACCGCGAGAGCGACAACCGGAACTACGAGTGCAGGTAAAAGTCAAAAACTGATCGACCTGGAAACGCGTCTGGATGCATTGACAAAGGAGTACACAATCCAGTATCGTTTATACACCGATGATTTAATGACGCGAACACAGTTTTTACAGACGAATACACAGTACTTGAACAAGGTGGTTCGCGACGTATCACACGTGGGTTCAGACGCAAGCGCCGCATATTATTATGTAAATCCATTCGGATACACACATCGTTATCTTGATGTGTCGTCCGTCATGTTGTATGATTCTGCAACATGCCCACAGATGACCCGTAACGAAGCATTCCTTAGTACTGATCTTTCGAATCCTTTTAAACTGACACCTCAATCATTTATTGATATTAGTAATGGAACAATTGGAGGCGGATTTAGCCGTTTTAAATACATGAATAGCTACAATATGGCGGGATATATACCATGTATTGCAGCAAAAAATATAAAATTACCAGGAATAACGCAATCAGAAGATAAGTATGCATGGGTTGATGTGGAAGGGAAAAAGCATATTTATTCACCCGGTATTTGGCCGGAAAAACGTCATCCAACATGTATCAACACAGTTGTTGGCGATCCAATTGTTGTATCTCCAACACAATATAACGCACTGCCAACTGCAGAAGACCAACCGATGAAATCAGATACCGAATGTTATCGAGTAAATACAACACCGTCCACAAATGCCAAATTGGCAGAGATTAAGAAGAAAATCGATGACACGGTAGAAGAAATAAAGAAAGAAAATCAGAACATCGTAAACAATGTAGCGAATACAACGATTGTACGGCGTGATAAAACACTTGCCGAGAGATTAGGATCATTGGATGAGCGTATTTTAGCTAAAATGAAGGAATTATTAGGAAACGCATATTATCCTCTCGTCTATGTATTTTGGTGCTTTATCATATTCATTGCCATTCTTGTCATATTCAAGTTTGCATTCATGTTTTCATCTCCTGGTGAGAACGATGGAGAAAATGGCGGCAGCAGCGGAGTCAGCGTTCCATTATTAGGAATCGTTATTATGGCATTGCTTGTCATTTTTGCAATATATTATTATTTTTCATACACATATAAACTGAATACATCAAGTAATGCGCGATATACTGTTGTATAATAAAATAATTCACGTCGGCCAAGGAATGTATTCTATGTTATATGTATCGGTATAACATAGCATTTATAAAAATGAGTAACGCAGATTATTCACGTATGTTGACAAAAATGGCAGAGTTAAAAGAGCTCGAAGCCGAATACAAAAGAATTGTTGGCACGTATCGTCCTGCAACGTCAACAACCGAGAAAGGAACGTACAACCAGATTGATAATAAAAATGCGATGTCAAATACAGCTACACCGCTTGTGACTCGTCCAGGAGATGATCACGTCAAAGTTTGGAAATATGTAGGAAAAATTGACCCAGGTACAAATCCGTCGCTTGACAGTAATTCTATGAAATGCTGGAATTTAGCAGCAAATGATACACGTTTGTTCAAGAAAGTTGTGTATACAGGTGACTCCGAATTAAATTCAAACCCTGGTCAACAAGAATGGAACAATCGCTGTTACGGTTTGATGTATGATGCTTCTGATAACGCTGCATTTGATACCACTTCCGCTGGATATACTATAATGACCGGAAAAACAGGGACACCCGCAACAAATATATATACAAAGCTAGGAATTACGAACGATAAAGATCTAGTAAATATTGCGGGCGCAGCAAAGATTAGGGAAATCCAACAGCGAGTAAATTCTTTAATAAAGGAAATCGTTGAAGTCTCCGAAGCGGGAATTAATAACGACTTGAATGAGCTAGTGAAATCGTCTACTGAATCAAACGAACTCATTGGACAAATTCATAAGTATATGAATAGCAATTCTCAAGATATAAATCGAATGAATCGACTAATTGAAAAACGTAAACGTGCAAGTAGTGTCTATGCTGAAGTGAATGAGCAGAGAACATTATTCGCAAGAAAATACCGGTTCATATTTTATGTGGTTATTGCAATATTCATTATTGGCGGATATGCGTTCTACACATCTAAGATTCCAGCTTTAGAGCAACTTATGCAACTAAAAGAATATTTTCAAGCTGATTGGTGGACGAGATGGTGGGTCATCACAATTGTTGTTTTGATTTTCCTCCTTTCATCGTTTGGGTGGAATATAAAAGAAAATATCTTGATGGTGTTTCGATACATAAGTGATCCGGAATTTTGGACAGGGCAAATGTGGTGGTTAGGCGTGTCTTTCTTGTTATTGCTTATCGTGTTCTTTCATGCTACATTCAAATCATTCTTCGTGGAGTTTGATGCGAGTATGAAGGAAGTGCAAGATGGGTTGGACAAGGATTCGTAAATTCTTTTTTATGGCTGTAATAATATTCCTTGATATATATAGTAGTGTCTGTTATCATCAATTACTATATGTTTTACCAAAATTCGAACGATTTAGTAAAAAAAGCGAGTAACTCGTCGGGGCATGTACAAAACTCCAATGAAACACGTAGATTATTGGTAAATCAAGCAAATTTAGCATCGGATCAAAACCTGAATACAAGTGATAAAAGCGAATCGCTAAAAATCGGTACTGTGTTTCAAAATATGATTCAATCCATGTTTAAAAATGAATCTATTATTGAAGGAATGGAACAAGCTGGGCAAATGAACAATAATAAAGATGGTGCCGGAGGTGGTACATATGACCAGTCACAAGGTTTGAAAACACAAGCGGAAAATGAAAAAAAGTATAAAAAACAAGAAATTGATCATATTAACCGCGTGAATTCAATTTTACACTTGATCGATCTTGATGAAAAAGGTCGACGTCAACGCTGGGTACAAGTAGTCGACGGAAATGGTGTGTCGAAGTATGGTTATATTACGAAAGACGGTATTTTTCAGGTATGGCTTCATCCTTCGTCAGTTGAAAATAATCCTTCCAACTGGCTTCAAACGGAACGAATGAAACAAAATGCTGGTCTTATCGGATGTCCTGCTGCATCAACTTCAGTTCAAAAAATAAATATTGCTGGAACATGGGAAGAACTTAATCCATATGAAATGGCGTATGCCCACAATGACACGGATAAAAAAAATCCATTATTCATGATCATTAATACCGGAGTACGTGACCAGAAAAATACACCAGGTCGTGATGGTTTATTTTCATGTTCTAATGAAAGTAAAAATATTTTTGTAACGCAGCGTCCTTCTGCCGATTTTCAGTTTACCGGTCAAGGTGTCGATACACATCAGATGGGGTGTTATACGATTCCAAATGGCATTTGGGATAGAGATTTTGAGAATCGTGGATGGCAGTTTCAAGAAGATTTGTTTGAAGCATCTATTTCACAATGCAAACGACGAGCAGAAGATTTAGGAAGTTCATATTTTCTGGTTTCTGCGCCAGAAAAGGGAAAACCTGCCAACCGTGGTGGATGTTGGATTTATACTCGTTCTGGGAAACCAAATATCAGTGGAATTCTCGAGTTCAACTCTAACGGATCAAAATGCTATCGAGTACACAATCAAGAAGAGGACGAGGACGGTTTTATGAAATCATACAATCCATCTGATTTGCAACGCTTATATGGTAGAGAGCAGTCGTATAATGACCGTAGTGTTGCACTTTATTGTTTGAAAACGGGTGGACTCACTGGGGTTGATACCTCCGCGGAGCGAGGTTATGTTGGTCGTATTTCATATATTGATTATAACGGTGAACGCCGCAACTATCCTTCATCTGCGCTAACATTTGAGAAACCTACAAAACAAAGACCCGGAGCGTATCTAAATCTTGGCGCATATGATACTCGATCTCTCGAAGATTCGTATGGGCTAACTCAAATCACCCCTGGAAAAGCGAATCGTGCAGGCAACTTGCTATACAGGGGATACTGGTACAACATGTCGCCTCAAACATGGTGGCGACAATGTGCAAACCAAGGACCCACGTATACTCGTGTCACATTGTGGGATGGACGTGTTTTAGGATCGTATAATTCTAGAAGCTGGCCTTCCCCATCCTCCTACTGGTGGTATTGGGAATCAGCAGACCCAGAGTCGTTTGTATATGATGGTACACGTAAATATTATGGTTCTAACAGTATTTGGGGGAGTGGAATGTATACACATTTGGTATGCCCTGACACGTGGTTCCCATTCTTTGCTGGATATGATATGATTGTTTGGTGGGGAGTGCTTTACATGATTGGTGGTGCAATGCACAGTGACTCACAAGGAAGAGGTCCATTTGGCACGCGAAGATGGCAATGGCGTTGGGATGGATGGTGGATACGCGAACTTGAAACATACGCGGTTGACCCGAATCGTTTTCCTCAAACGGAACCACCTGAATATGAACGTATAATGCGCACGCGAGCAGTTGGTCAAAGCGTCAGTGCTACAAATGACCAGTGCCGAGAAATGTGTGATGGCGATGACAATTGTGGCGGGTATGTATATACCAAAGGCAATGCGGGTCAAACAGGACAGTGCGAATTAAAGAATCGATCAAAGATGTATCCGATTGGTCTTCGTGTTGCAGATCCAACAAAACAACTCATGTTAAAAGTACCCACGATTAATGCGTCTATTACTGATGATGGATGCAAAGGACGAAATGGTAGATACCGTCAGGTTGACACTGCACAATTTTTGCATTATCCTTACATTGGTGAAATGTCGGGAACCTCTAAATGCGACATTAAGAAGATTGTTCCAAAGAAAGGATCAATGAATGCTCAAAATGCATCAACCATGGTCAACTCTGTAAACACCGCATTCAATGAGACACAAACAAGTATAGATATATTTCGTCATCAGTTGCAATCCGGTAAAGGGAAGAAAGGTAAAGTGGTTATGTATGGTCCTTGGATCGGACGAGAACTGGATACAGAGTTGAAAACATTAGAAGACGGAAGAGGTGTCTATTATGTCCAAGACGGCGATTATACGAAAATGGTTACACGTGACGGTAAAGAAGAGAAGTATTATGTAGGAAAGAAAGACGAACTTAATTTACAGAAGTGGAATCAAAGTTCAAGCACTGGTGGCGGAAAATATATCACGAAAATAGTTGTACCAGCTGGCCCAGCTGATATCAATGACATCACAAAAGACATTGCAAAGGAAGGATTCGAAGAGCGTGAAGGTTTCGAGACCATAGGAGCAAATGAACCGTATACTAAAGTGATGGAGAAGGTTCAAAAGGATCTTGTAAGGATTGCAAATTCCGAATATCAGCGTGAACGTTTACTTGCAATGACCGAAGAGACGAATAAGCAGTTAATCGCAGAATCGTATAAGTTTATTCTTTGGAGTATTTTAGCGATTTTAGTTGTATTGGCATTGATCAAATTGAAAGAAATGTTTGGTCAAGATGACGCGGATGAAGGAGGAGAAAGTGAAGGAGGAATTTTAGCAACAATTATGGGATTATTTGGTATGGGTAAAGTAGATACAAGTGATATTGCCGATAAAACCGCGGATGTGAAGGCTAGTTTAGCCTCTGCAGGAGACGAATTCATGAAAGCAAGTGATGAATTGTCAACAAATATTACTCAGGGGGCCGATAATTTAGTTACATCTGTAAGTGATGCCGCAAATGGCGCAGTCGAAGGAGCGAAAGGTATGGCCGATAAAGTCAGTGAAACCGCCACAGATGCAGTAAATAAAATTGGAGATAACGGAACTCCGCCGGCTGCATCGACAACTGGTGGCCGTGGTAGTTCCGGTCGCGGTAAAAGGAAATAATTATATAATTAGTATTTATGGATTGTAACTACAAATTATATCAATGGTGTATCAAATTTCAGAGAAAAATCAAATATTGATTGCACTATTTGGAATCGTCGTGTTATGTGCTGGGAAGTTATTCAAAGATTATCTTACTCGTGGCGGGTATGTTGAAGGGTTTACATTTACGACTGAAACTTCACCATACTCAGTCTTAAGACGTGGTCAAACCGACAGTTTGGCAAATGTGTTTTTAATTATAACATTGGGTAAAGATTTACCAAATGGAGGTAAAATTGATACAGTATGGTCAGCGACGAATAGCGCAATCGCAGCGGATAATATTGTTTTTCCAACAGCTCTTGATAAATATACTGCAACGTTAGAAAGTGAAATAGGTGGAACAAGATCTCCATTCACAAAATCTCTTGATGCTGCGAACAATAAATATACATTAACAGCCACGGCGGCACTTAAAAGTGGATCATGGATCAAAATTGGTATTAATGACATTACATTAAAGGCTGGAATTACTGCAGAACCAACACTTAAGTTTACAATTACACCAAATAATGGCGAAAGTGCTGTATCCAGAGATCTAAAAGTGTTCAAGGCCGATTCACAATCCGGTTCTGGCGATTTCGTTTCATCGACAAGAGTTACTGCGTCTGATATTAGAAAAGCAATTGAGTCGATTGATCAGCGTTTGAATGCACAACCTCCTCCCGGTGACAATGATCGTATCGCGTTACTTGATGCACGCGCGTCACTTGTGAGTATGTTGGCGTCTACTTATGGAACTGTAAAAGAAGCCGGACAAGTATTTGACTCTGAAGCATTATACAATGCACAAAGAACCGCAATTGATTTCATCAAGAAGGAGAGGGCTCGTACAGAAAAGAATGCAACATTGTTATCTGAAGACAACTCGAACAAGCGCCGCATGGCTCAAGTAAATACATATTACACGCGTCACTATGAGGCAAATACCGACGTCATGAAGAATATCATTTATGTCTCAGTCGCCCTAATTATATTAGCAGTGTTACGCAATAAAGAAATGATTCCGGCTTCTATCTCTACTTTAGGAATTATTTTGATTTTGACATTTGGAGGTATTGTTATTGGAACGCAAGTATACGATATCATACGTCGGAATGATCATGATTTCGACAAATATGACTGGAATTTCAATGAGGATGAAATGAACCGTAAGCAGCTTGTTCAGCAGAATTCAGATCCAGCAAATCTCTCGGAAATGGGAATGGGAATGGCGCCATGTTACGGACCTGGATGCTGTGATGTCGGAACAACCTGGGACAATGATTCGAAGAAATGTGTGCCTGCTGCATCTCGAATTACCGGAACTGCAACATGGAAACCATCACAAGCGGGAAGTGCTTCCGGTTCATTAGTGGTTGCATTGACTGTTTCATCAAGTGGAGCGTTGACAGCAAATACTAGTACCATTACAATCACATTACCGGAAGGTCTCTTTACAGGAAATACAATTACTGCAACTGGTGCAAATGTGGTCGGAACCGCAACTTCCAAACTGATACAACTTAATCCAACATCTGGAGTTGCTGCTAGTTCGAAGACACCAGATATCACAATCTCTGGTCTGTCCTTATCTGCTGGATATTCATCATTATCCAAAGTACTTAAGGTGAAAACAAGTTCAGATACAAATGAAACTGGTGTAACAATATCCGGAATCTAAATAGTTGTCTCGTCGTCGTGTATTATAATCTAACAATTATAGTAGTTTATAATAGTTAACATTAACATTGCAAAATGGGAAATAACAAAATAGATATTGAAGATTCAGAAGGTATCAAGCCAGAGCAAAAAGCGCAAGCCAAAAAAGGAGTAGCCGCAGCAGGTGCCGCCGCAGCAGTAGATGCCGCCGCGGTGAAAATGACGAGTGGCGATCGCCCAATTGAAGAAGTTGTTGCAAAATCACAGGGCGACTTAATCAAAGTACGACAAATCATTAATTCTGGTGGATATTCTGGCCCTGAACGAGATAAATATCTTATTAGTCTACATCATGCAGAATGGATAGAATCTCGCAATAAATATATGGACTGTGATCAAAATGTTAAGAATAAAAGTATAACGTATACAGCTTTAGTGAGTGGGAAAGCTCAAAACCACGAAATTATTAACGCGCATAAAGATTGGGAAGAAACCCGGAGAAAATGTCGCGTAAGTGGAAATGATGTAATCGAAAAGGCGTCTCAATATGCAGAAACAGACCGCCGTGTTCGCGAAAATAAAAAAAAAGAAGAAAGTATTTACCCGTCCGTACAAGGGTTTCAAGTTAGTCGTGAAGGTTTTATGGTAGGGGAAACCCCTGTAAAAGAAGGGTTTGATTTTTACGAGGAAGAAAAACTAGTTGATAATACGTTGATTGGAACTGTTCCGGATCAAGTACCGCGTTACAATGTACGAATGCCTCTTCTCAATGATGCAACTTCCATTCGATCAACTGCTGATGGAAAGACAATCATTCCGTGGAATCAATATTACGTGGACTGTTCACAGCAAAGCGCAGGACAAGTTGAAAAATGCAAACTCGCTGTAGCAAAGAAGAACGAATATATTGCCGGAATCAATAAACAATTCGAAAGAGCGAACCGATTACTGAATACATACTACAATGTAACCAATAAAAGCGATGGGCAATCGAATATGACATTGTTAGAAGAAGCGGACATCAAATCTATTCTTGATACTCAGAAGAAAAATATCGCATTGATCAAGCAAAATGCCCTGTATGACTATGATGAATACAACAGCCTTGCTTTTTATGAAGATCTTGTAGTTTTCATTTATTACGCATTGTTTCTTATGTTTGTGTTTATATCGATACGAGAATATTTTACATCAGGTTCTTATGACTATAAAAATATTATCGTACTTGTATTACTTGGCACCTACCCCAAGTTTATTCTTATTGTCGTATTGTGGATTTTGAATGGATTGACAAAGGTTACTGAAATGCTCGGCTTGAAAAACGTAGGTTTTTGGAAATAAACCAGAGACGCGCGACGTGACAGAATGTGCATTTATCATCATGCATGATCGCTTGCGCTACCAACGTCATCGACGCATTCATCATCGTCATCATACAAAATCCGACACTTGCGCCATCCTTTGCTTGTCAGCTTACCAAACTTCTTCGTCATATAGTCATAGAGCTCATTGCCTTTCGGAATATTCTTACCATGTTGCACAATATACCACTTCTTGAACTCTTCATATACTTCTGTCTTCTTGATATAGGTTTCTTCATCCGCCGGACGAATCTTGTCGCGCAAGAACTCCGACAAGTAGTCCTGGGTATTCCTGTATTTGTTGCTACTCGCAGTTACTGCCGCACACGTCTTCACTTTACCATCTGTTTCAAATGCCTTCTTGACGAGCATCGCCATAAAGACATTTACCCACGTCTTGATTTTCACATCCAGGTTCTTATCGATGAGGAACTGATACGGCTCTTCCGGGTCGTCGGATTTCGGGTCTTCGCAAAACTTGGATTTATACGGGCAAAGACGAATACGGCGCCATGTTCCATCATCATTGCTCTTGATATCGAAGAGTACATTCGTGCATACGACGAGCTTGAACTGTGGTACAAATGTAATCGTGTTTTTGAACAGCGCACGAGCAGTCATATCATCTCCACCAGTGATTTCCTTGAGAATACCCTCATTGATGCGGTCGCCTTTTGTCGGTTCTTGCATGACAGCATATCGTACACCTTTAAGCACCGCCAATTCTGGTGAAGCACCGCCAATCATCGCGCGTTTTTGAGTCACAGCCGTAATCGGAAGAACTGCCTTGTATTCACCAAGGCAAGCCGACATGAGTTCGATCAACTTCGATTTACCATTACTACCGCCACCGATATAAATATTGAATGTCTGTTCGCGGTTCGTGCCGATAAGAGTCGACGCAAGATGCTCCCACATGTAATTCCGGAGTTCCTCTTCTGGGAAGAGTTGCGCCATGAACTCGTTGATTTCGGTGATTTGCTGGCGGTGTTTGTCGGCATCAATCGGAATATAGTCGATCTTTGTTGTTTTCGAAAGATTGTCGTCAGGTTGACCACGGCGAAATGTCTTTGTATTGAAATCAACCACGCCATTCTTGAAACAAAGGAGTTCCGGTCGTGTATCAATCTTATCGATGAAGTCCTTGTCGTAGAACTGTTCACGCACTTCACGCATGATGTTATTCTTGAAGCTCGTGGTCTTGAGTTTCGTACAAATATCAACGATTCTCCGCGATTTCTTACGCGCATTGGTGTACTGATCGGAAGTTGGATCCAAGCCAGATGTCATATCCATAATATCGCGGTGTTTCTTCGTATAAATATCGTGCATGTCTTTCGAGATGAGCGCACGAAGCGAGTTGCCTTGATCACATTCTACCCAACGATTCTTCTCGAACTCATACCACATATTATCTTTGACGCTGACACATACGAAACGGTCCTTGAAGATCGTGTACAACACCGTCGCCAAATCCACATCCGTTGATGCGTCATTCGTCGTTTCATTACAAATCGTCTGATGAATAAAGTTGTCGATGGTTTCATTTCGGATTCTCGCATAGTCTTCCGGACAGTCATTCTTCGCCCAGTACATGATTGACCGTCTGGTAAGGCCATCTGGACTGTATGGAAAGTTGCACCAAGTGTCATAATGTCGCATGATGTGTGCATAAGAGAATTTCGGAGATTTCGCACTGAAAAGCATCCACGTCAAGAAGAGTTTGTCGTTGGTATTATGTAACGCCAAGCCGACACGAAGCCATTTGTCGTAAGGATCGTAGTATTGCGACGGAAGAGCCATCGTATAATAATGTGTTTCGCGGATTTCGTATTCTTTGGGTTCAAGCGCATTCAACATCACTTCTACTGCCATTGCGAGTTCGGCCTGGTTGGTGATTTTGTCCATCATGATCACGCCGTTATGCGACATAAGCGATTCTGCACCACTCGCACCTCCTGCACCACCACTGCTTCCAACACCGATCCCGTTTGTCACCACAAGACGAATACGTTTCCCTCCTGCACCATCCGCCCCACCACCACCTCCACCACCTCGCATTCCTCGCTGCTGGTTTATAAGCGCATCATATTCTGCCTTCAATGCTGCATTATCTGGCAACAGCGTAAACGATGGATACTCCGTATCGAAACCAGGCGACATCTGAACGGATAGCTTCGCGAAATTTTCCTTCACGTTGAACTTACTTGTTTTCTCTTCTTGACACATCCACGCACCTTCTGAATCTTCTGGATCATGCATCATGATAAAGTGATACTTCAGCATATACGCAGTATGACCAGGTTTACGCGATCCGTATAACTGCCAGTTGGTGTGTCCGCGTGAAATACCTTCATCTAGCACATCATTCCACGAATTCGTAACTGGAAGATCGGTCCATATTTGCGGGAGTTCTTTCAACATCCGGGCGCGCAACATTCGTTGGATCGGCCGATCGACGTACGCACCAATCATCATATGAATACCGTCCTTCGTGACATCATCCAACGGATTCACGTCGTTTTTCTCAAATATGTAAATCGGGATTTGTGCGTCACTTGGAATATGCACAAGTGTTTCCAGTGTCTGAATGTAGGACTGGATCATATCGAGAACGTGTTCTTTGGAATGTTGACGTTTCGTAATGCTGGTTTCATACCGGAAATCAAAGTCGACAACAATAACCCCCTTCTCGGGGTTTTGTTTTTCGGTCAAGTGTTCGAGTTTTGCACTCTCGAAAACATGTGAATAGTACTTCTTCCAAAACACAGGGAGTATCGCTGGCGGTATCGTATACACTCCGCCATGAATATTCTGCGTCTTGTCGCCAATACGCGTATGTGTATATGCCTCGCCGGGTTTGGATACATGGTGTTTCATAAATTGCTCATATGTCATACCTGCACAAAGTGATTGGTAGGACGCGGTGGTTGGATCGACCGCGCCCGTATCTTGTCCATTTGCATTCGTTGCCATTGTCTGTGTTGTAAATTTGAATTGCCTAGGTTTCACGTTCAATTTTGTCTAATTTATGAATTGAAAATTCTAAAACCGTCGGTTTATATATTCCAGAGGTTTTATCTCTAAATCTGATCCCCCCAAAATGGTACTTTGACTTTTCATTTGTGTTTTTTGGCGATTTTGGGGGGATACTTTATTTTTCGTTTTTCTGGGCGCAGGACTTTTGTAAAAAAAATATTTTTACCCGTAGATTTTTTTTTTGGGTTTGCATTTTCGATTTTGTGACGATATGTCGTCACACTCTTTTTTTCGTGACCATTATGGTCACCCATATTTACACATCCATCGTCATTTTAGCCCGGTGTATCGTCACAAAACATCGCCGAAAACATTGTATTATGCGTATTCATACGAAATGAGGATGACGCCCTAATTCTTAAAAATACATAAAAACATTCACGGACAGTTATGTAAACGTTTGAATGGAAGCAGTATCAGCTACGGCAGCAGATAGTTCGTCGACAAAAGTCGTCATTCCAAAGGAAACCGTCTTGCGTCTTTTGAAAGATATTCGCGGTGTTATGACCGATCCAACATTAGAAGAATGCGGTATTATGTATCAACATAGCGAAACAGATATGCTTACCGGATATGCTTGCATTGTCGGTCCAGCGGACTCACTTTATTTTGGAGGTTATTACTACTTCCTTTTTAAATTCCCCACAAATTACCCTCATTCACCACCAATGGTTTCTTATTTGACGGTGACAAGCAATATTCGGTTTCATCCTAACTTTTATGCAAATAAGAAGGTTTGTGTTTCAATTATAAATACATGGCGCGGAGAACAGTGGTCAGGGTGTCAGAATATTCGGTCCGTATTGATGACATTTCAGTCGTTGCTTGATAAACAACCACTTTTACACGAACCAGGTATTCGAAATGGTCACTCTGATTTCACTTCGTACCACATGATGGTTGAGTACTATAACTACCGTTTTGCATGTTTAACATTATTGACAGAGTTTACGACTTACATTACGATTGAATCATCACTGGTCGCTGCTTTTAACGCATTCATGGATCGTAAATTTCAGGAAAACAAAAGCAAGATTCGAGAGATTTTGATGGAACGATCGAAGACATACCCCGATCGAAAGACTCTTACAATTGGACTGTATGGCGGAATTACAACGTCAATTCATTATTCCCTTTTATTAACACAATATGAAGCAATACTGAATGCGGAAGACTCCAAATTGTAATACTTTAAAGAAGTTAAATTGAAATTAATTGTATCTGTATACATTATACTATCGTTCTTGATCGAGCCAATGCATTTCTGTTCCATTTGTTCCAACATGTATTATATCAGCATAACACCGGAAAATGAACTCCAGTATTATTGTCGTCATTGCGGGAATATCGACAACACGATCGCATCGGAAAATATCTGTGTTTCAAAAGTGAATGTGAAGCATTCGTCGACGCCTCAAACATTTTCACAGGTGGTGAATAAGTATACGAAGCTGGATCCCACGCTTCCTCGGATTCATACGATGCGTTGCCCAAATGATGAATGCCCAAGCAACGAAACTAGTAGTGGTGGTGCCAAAGGAACAAAACCGAAATCGGAAATCATCTATGTTCGTTATGATGATACAAACTTGAAATATGTTTACCTTTGTGCAAAATGTGACAAAGTATGGAACACGGAACAACAATAAAGGAAAATTGAAACATAATAAAGTATGAACCTTATATATACCATTGTAATCACATATGTCAAGCGCTGCTGTTCCCGTTCCACCTAAAAAAATAGTATCTGGTCGTAATGATGATTCAGAGAATGAAGAGCCAGAAGAGAACTTGCAAGAAGATATAGAACTCACGGAGGATGAGAGCGACGAGTCTTCGAAGCAGACAAGCGATGATGAAACGGATTCAGAAACCAATGAAGATGCATCATCTGTGGAAGAAGATGAAGAAGCTGGCGAAAGTGGTGAAGACGCGGGCGGAGAAGGAAGTGATGATGAAGCCGCGACTGCGGCTGGTACTGGCGCTGTTGCTGTCGGTTCTGAAAAGGAAAAGAAAAACAAGAAGAGGCGCGGTGTTTCGAATAAAAAGGATGCAGAAGATGATCTAACACTTCTAGGTGTTCCACACGGTATTCACTTCGAGGACGACGACGAAGAAGAAGACGATGAAGACGCAGATCGAGATACGTCTGAATATTTTCAGAAACTTACATCCACCATGAGCCACAGTTATATTGAAACGTATCACCCAGAGTCAATGTCGCACAACTACGATGAAATTCAGACACTGGCACGTGTGGTGCGCAATAGCGCTGGTGTCATTGTGGATGATCTGCATCGAACGATTCCAATTATGACCAAATACGAGAAAACACGTGTCTTAGGTCAACGCGCAAAACAGTTGAACGAAGGTGCGCCTGCTTTTATCAAGATTGACTCTACGGTCATTGATGGATACTTGATTGCAGTGAAAGAACTCGAACAGAAAAAAACGCCGTTTATTATCCGTCGTCCATTACCGAATGGCGGTTCCGAGTATTGGCGTATTCAAGATTTAGAGATACTGTAAAATTGCAGTAATAATATCAGTTCGGGTATATAAAGTCAGGGTCCCCTGTTATGGTTCGAAGAACATGGGTAATATATGCATGTTCAACTGCATCGGCTTCATAATAGTTCCAATATGGTTCTTGCAACCGGAGGTCGGGTCGTGAATGGTTGAAATTGCAAATAACATCTGTAAAATGGGTCATTGTGCAATAAACCGGTGACGGAGGATATTCATTTTTTACAAAACGGCCTTTATTTCTCAGGTGTGCATATTCTTTACGTTTTTCTTGGATCAGGTACATTCTTCCGGGGACAAGATTTTTCGGGTCAACCAGTCGCAGAGGTCGCATCGTGTGTGTGTGTGAATAGAATGGATCAAATTCTATTCACAGTATTCAATTTTATTTCAATCACTGTAATAATTTGCTGGTATTATGCCAACATATGGCTTAAATTGTTGTCGTTTGTATGTTCGATTGAAACTATCATCAAGTGATGATGAAGAAGACGACAATGTGATCGGAGTCGATGGATTTGATAGATCATCGAACGAGAATGGGCTACTATTATCACCATTTGAAATGTAGGACGGCTGCGAGTTTTTCGGTTCTTCTTTTTTCTTTTCAAAACAGCAACAACACGAACAACGAAAATAGTGTTTGATTATAGTAAAAAATGGAGTGGTCATCTTTTACTATAATATTTTATTTGTATATTTGAATTTTTAACGATGATATGGACGAATGATATTATGTCCAGTATGAATCCGTATACCTCCATAAAAATCAATCTCATCAAAGTTGTATGCATCTTTATATTTATAATACAGGATTGACATGATCGATTGGTCTTGACGATGATTGGATCGACTACTACCTACTGGATATATACATTCTTTCACCAATGACAATCTAGCATACTCATTGATAAAATCTCTTACCCACCCAATATTAATGTTGAAACAGGGTAAAGCGGCATTTCTCATTGGCATATTCATATGTTCGAATGCATCTAAATATTTGATTGTTTCAATGACAGTCATTTCATGAATGTCACCTCTAGTCATATTCGTATAGATACCGTTTTTTTCTATAAAGTCAAACGTTTTATCCAAACTATTCTCTAGTTGATTACGAGCATCGCACCAGATGAGATACTGTTTTTTATCTGCCGATATTTCGTAGCGGTTCATTACCTCTTGTATGATTTGCGCTTTCCATGCCCACTGACCCGCGTCATTGTTTATATTGACCCATTCTGGATATTGTGAAAAATCAAAGTAGTTGTAGTGTATATCAAGTGTTTTGATATGGTCTATGTCGGCCGAATTCAACCCTAAATCATAAAAATATATAACACTGCTTGGTATATGACGTTTGATTGATCTATATAAATGGTACCAAGATGGATAATAATCCGTGTCACACCCAGTAGCAAATATGATATTCATGGTTTGTTATTATATTTCATTTATTATTATTTAAATAATATTGAATAAATACGCATTGCTTAGCATTTCCATCTTTTTCCGCATTCTAAGCAAGTGACGAATGTCGTCATGGGTTCATCCGCAGAACGAGTCTGCAGTTGGTAATACGTGCACTTCTTGGATTTGCATTTGTTACAGGTAAAATTGTCAGTGGATGCTTCAATATTTGGTTCGTATTTCTGTTTGTCCCGAACCTTCTTGTCTTCGATGAGCTGTTTCCATTTGTCGGGGCATATTTCTTGGTGACTCATGAATGCGATGTCTTGCGGCTTGATGTTGCCAGAGACGACCGCACTTGAAACATCGGGTTTCTTTAAATTGATGTAGACCGAACGTAGACGGTCGATGTATAATGTGATGAAGAACGAATTTGACCATTTCTTCACAATGTTATTTTTGCTCGCGTGTTGAATAGTCCAGTTGAATATTCCTTTCTCGATATTTGTGGCAATGGTGACTAATTCAGGGGTACATTCTTGATCGAGCAGAGTCTGGATCCGTTTGCGAATCTCGATACGAAATTCTTCCGGGTATGCAATGGTTTCCACGGTTGACATAATGGAATGGAATCGAATCGACTTGTATTATAGTATTTCGTAATATCTTTAATCAATTTTACGAAATGAAATATTTAATCGTAGGACTCTTCACTTAATTCTGATTCTATTTCTTGTTCAACTACCGGTTCTTCCACTGTTTTTTTCGATTTCCCACTCCCGCCTCCTTGTTTTTTTGTGGCCGCAGGTCGTTTGGGCTTTGTCGCACGTTTGGATACGATTTTATTGACAGGAATCGCATTTGTTCTAACACTTCCCCCGTGTGCGTCTGCGTCTGCGTCGACATCAGACCCGTTCAGAGAATCAGAAGGTGGCGTTACCGATTCGGTATCTGTCTCTGTTATGAATTCGCTTTCCGTCGACTCTGACTTTGGTTTTTTTCCACGTGAACGCGTGGTTCTTTTGCATCGAGGCGTTTCTTCGGCATCATCTTCTACAACAAATCCATCCTTTAAGTACCCATTGCTTGTTTTTTGACTATCGGATATAAAATCAAGTTCGTCAATTTCTTTGTCGTCTTCCGCAGCAGTGACTGCAAGATCTTCAAACCCTCCAAATAATTTTTCATATATTTTTGTCCACAATTCAACTGTCAAATTCACTGCATTTTCTTTATCAATTCTGGCAACAAGCGCAATGTTTCCAAAGATAATGAGCTCGTCCACTGGGGGTGGAAGTTCATACTTGTTTTCTTGTCCGGCTCGACCATCCGTTTTAGCCCATATATCTACATAAATATACTTGGGCACAGTTTCAATCATGTCGCCGGTTTCCTCACTTCGTGTTTCGAATGAATACTTGTGCTTATTCTTGTACTTCCAAGTGTGATAACAACTGAAATGATCTGTCGATTTGAATCCACACTTTTTACATAGAAGAAGCGTAAGATCCTCCACAGTCATTTCATCCTTTGGTTCAACGGTGCACTCTGAAAGTGTGCCTGTTTTTGAAACAAGGACAATCGTCGTTTTTGTCGCGGCCGATTTTGACGGTGACATTGGTACTGTATAAAATACACGAGTTGTTTCTATATTGTTTCGTTCTCGATGTCAAACAATACAACATAAACATTGTACGATAATACATATACTTCTAGTGTGAAATGGCAACAACAACAACCTCCGCGAATCCGCACTTTCGCGCGCAAAGAAAAGGCCAGAATGCCCGACAAGCCATGGTAATCTCTGAACTCAGCACCATTTATCGAAATAACTCAATGACTCATTTGATTCAAGCAGATCAACGAACCGCGCCAAGGATTTATTTGTTAGATATCACGATCGATGATATGAATACGATGTATCCGAAGATTCATGAAATCATTGAACGCGGACGTCTTCGCCCCAAAGGAACAGAAACGTTTTTTGTAACAAAAAGGATGGAACATCTTATCATTACTGAAGAGGCGATTTTTGAAATTCGATCCAATGAAAGTACCCGACAACAGTTATTGCACGAACGTAATCCAATTGATGGTGTGGTGACAACTATGGAAATCACGACGCGAGAGAATCAGTCCATACCCGTTCTTGTGGATGAAAGCTATTTTGAATTACAGCCGATCGGTGATTCATCTTGTCATATTATTCCAAGCCAACATGTCGTGGTACGTCATATCAAAAAGGTAGTAAAAATGCATCCAAAGTCCATGAATGCTTTTGTTTTTATAATGAATGAAACAGAAAAGTCGGTCATTGATTTTTATATGACAACTGACAATGGTATTATAACTGGTACAGCATCCGCCGACAGACTTACCCGAACATGCAAAGATGATATGATTTCGTTCATCTATCAGTTCAAATTATGTTCATAATATACACGTTGATACGAATGTGGTGGCTTATTCAAAATATTATTTTTTCAATTTGTTTGATTGTAATCATACACTATCTCTATTTGTATTTTGAAGCAACGTTGACATCTCCAAAAGTAAAAGATCTTATACACTGCCCAAAACAGGAATACAAACGTTTATTAGAATCGATTCATAAAAACACAGATGATCCACCGCAACAACAGATAAAGCCGCCGCCATCTACACCGAATCCAATACCGACTGTTGTATTCACCGATACTTTAGGGGCAAATTCACACATCACCGATGACATGAAGTCCGATCTGAAAGAGTACATTCGTGGGCTTAAAATTAGTAATCAAACTGTGCAGCAAACGAGTTAAAGCCAATTTCAGATATAGTATATATCAATGTCTCGTGATTTTCAAACTCGTACAAGCAGTGGAACGCCTCAACACCACAAAACGTTTAGTCAACGTTTGAAACCGGGTGCAAATACTACATCGAGTAATCAGCTTAACCTGCATGATTCCGACTTGTTATTGGCTTCTTTTCCGAATACACGACTTTCTTATGAAACGACTATTCATAAGAACGACAACCCGTCCTTTTTTACAGGTAAGTATAAGTGTTTCATTCTTCCAAAAGGAAAACGGTGTATTGCGTGGGTAACCGAGTGGAAGCGCGATAAAATTGTCGCCGTGATCGATATTGCAAATAACTACCAAGGTCCGTTGACACCGGTAATTCGCAAATTTCACCAAGAAAACGGCTGGTATCCTGGGCCGATCCGGTTATATGACGCGTGTATGGATCATTCGCTAGTCTATGGTAGTGTATTTGGCGGTGTATTATTTCGATCAAATACATTGACGACGTTTGACAAGACATTCTTCTCTCTTCATACGGTGTATTGGTACAAAGGAAACTCCGTTCCATCACTGTCTTTATTCGGTCATGTTCAATTGTGCGAGCGTATTTTCAACGAAGCAGGTATACGTCAGGTTGCATATACAAAACAGAATAGTATCATGTTTGGATTACCGATTTTATGCCACAATGACAATGACAAAGATATCGATGGAGTGATACGTGATTTACCATATCCAGTATTTGCTGTTCAGTATCGTTTTGAGAACCATTGTAGGGTGTGTTTGCGACATTATCCGTTTCAAGAGGCATCAGATCCTTCTCCACCAGTGATCAAATCGCGGCAGCTGATGGTGCCGATTCCTGTGCCCGTATCCGCACCCGCACCCATCCACGCACCCGCACCCGCACCCGCACGAACACATTCACAGTCGCGCATGCCGTATATTCAACCACCCGATGAAATGCTCACAAATATTCAAGCCGTTTTCTTGGTACGACCAAACATACAAAATGATATATACGAACTATTTGTTCGATCAACCCGATCTTCCGGTAGTACGGTCCTCGAATTTCATAACTTTACACATATCTCGGGGTATACGTCAAGTGTGATGATGAACCGTTTGTTTCGAAACATTGTAGAAAATCAACGCTTAGATGCGCAAGAAGAAAGTGAAGATGAAACCGAATTTGAAAACACGGAACCAGATAAATACGTTTCACTTCATAAGGAATATTTGATATTATGCAGATTTAACAAACGTTTTTGTCGTTGGGTTCCAGTGCAAGTTCTAAGCTCGTTGATACCAGTGCCTACTTCATCATTATCCCAGGTTATCACGGATCAACAGGTCAAACAACATGAGATGCGTTATCTGAAATATCATCACCGTAAATGAGTATAAACCGATTACGCGGATACGATGTATATTATGTCAGGGATTACTCGTTCTGTATCTGTTCATTCGTCCTATTTCGAATATTTGTCTGCGAAAGTGTTGACCGTGTTCAAAGAATGGGGGAAACAACTCCCGTATGTTTATCCGTGTTATTCCGTATCGTCTCGTACGACACCTGAATTAGTTTCATTGCTTCGCACGTACAATATAACCATGGTCTGCCACAATGCGAAAGAAGTGAAACTCGTGAATAATGCATCACTAACAATGATGGAAGGAAGACGACTCGGATACCATGAGTGCATTGTTCGCACATTAAAAACACTGCAATCAAAACCACCTTCTGCTCCGATATGGATTCATACTACGATTTCGGCCGCAGGGGTAGACTATTCAAAAGAGATGTTTGAGCATATTTGGGCGAACAAACATATACTTAACGGTATTGTATTTAATATATCGAATTTTACCGATGCAACACATGCGATACCACCATCCATGTATAGTTACAAAGTTGGTATGGATTATGTTATTCGAAATATAGTTGATCCATTTAATAGTGAGTACGGAATTTCGACACCAGCAATCATGATGGATGGGCGTAGCCATGTAACCCAACTACAGCATTTGTTCGAACTTCATGAATACGCATTGAGTCGTAGTCAGCATTTATGGGAAAAGACCGGCATATTCTATTCTCGACCAAAATTGTATTTACTTGTTGATGAATTGTTAGATACTAGTATTCATAAAAAATAGTATTCATATAAAATATAGTATGTCAGAACCCGTTTCGAACGATCAGTCGTCCATGTCTGGTGGATCCAGAAAGCGCAAGATTCGTCTTGGAGGCGAGCATATGAATCTTCAGCCTTCCGCGCCGATTAGCGGTCAAAAAATTCGCAAAATTAAACCGTTTGTTTTTCGCGATAAGAAGAAGTATTTAGAACGGTTGCGTTCGTCACCTTGCCGTTCACAAACACAGAAGAAATGCAATAGTCGCAAATTAAGACAGAGTTGCAAATACGCACGTGGAAAAAAACGATCATTCTGTCGTAGACGTTCGAACAAGAATTACCGATCGTAAAGGCGCGAATCTTTTGATTTATTACATTATTATTAAAATACTAATAATATAATACTATATCATAGAAGAAGATGTCATTCCAATATATGCGTTCAAATCCGTTGAATCAACATAACGCTCCATTAGCAGTATCGAGTAAAGACGTACAAGGACTGAATAATGGAACCGGAAATATGTACCAAGGTCAAGGTGGTCGTGCATTTCCTCAATCTGGCGGTGGGATGAGCCAATTTCATTCTTTCGCTGGCGGTGGTCCAGATAATGCATATGCGCGCGGATCGTATGCACCCGTTACAGTAGGATATAATTCGACCACAAGAGGTGGTGGTAAACGTGGTAGTAAACGCAAACAACGCAAAAGCAGTAAAAAATGTAACTGCTACAATATTACTGGTCTTGGTGGGGGGCGCGGACGAAGCAGAAACCGACGCCGCACTCGCACGCGCACTCGTATCTGCGATATCAAAACCTGTAAATGCTCATGCCATCATTCCCGTTGTCGTAAAGTGAGACAACACGGGGGCAATGGCGGTGCGGCATACGGCAATGCAGCATATTCCATCGCAGGACCAAATACGGGTATTGACAAATATTCCTCTGCATTAGCAAATCCGGCGCCTCATTCCGCGTACAATAGCTGCCACCCGGTCTGATTCCATTCCATTCCATTCCATTCATTCTTCTAATCGAATCAAGCATTTCCCATTCGTTTTCGGAATGGTTGATTTCATTTTGTTTTTCGCGCTTACTTCCGTCGTTACCGAGAGATTTCCTGTTTCTTCGTCGATTTCAATAATATCCGCATCCGCTAATTCTGCTTCTTGTGCAGTCGACGTAATCGATGTAGCGGTGGCGGCTTTCGTTGGTGGTGTATATTTAACCGTCCATTTATTTTGATAATACCCCTCTGTATCCGTCATCACAATACGGTATCTCTGTTTGATATAATAGGTTTGCCGTTTGAGCCACTGACTACGGAATACGTCTTGCGGATCGATGATATCAATCACTAGCGGAGCTGCATGCTTTACACGTAAAATGCGCCCCACAGACTGACACACATCGGTTTTAGGGGACGCCATAATCAACGTGGTTAGTGTTTTGATATCCAGACCCTCCGACGCCATTGCATACGTAGCAATGATGACCTTCTTGCTTTCGCTCAGTTTCAACGCTGCTTCTTTCATTCCGCCGACATAATACCCCACTGTCGCGATTTTCCGGTGTTCAATCGCATCATGGAAATATTCCAACAGGGAACGGTTGTGTGCAATTATCATGACTTGTTGATCCGGATTCGTGGCCAATTCATTCTGAAGAACATCAAGGATAAACTCGCTTCGTCGATTATAATTGCATACTTTAGAGATCATGGTACTAAATTTGGGGTTGCCACGATAATCATATTCTGTTTCATTGAATTCCGCATCATCCACTTTATACTGAATCCCTTTCACAACGACTGCATGAGATGTCGTGTCGTTTTTCTCTTTATGTACTACATCTCCTAAGAAATGCTTGAAGACTTTTGTTAGTCCATCCTTGCGCACCATGGTTCCAGACAGACCAAGCGTGTATTTCGTGACAACCTTCATCATACAACGACAGAATACTTCCGCCGACATGTGATGGCATTCATCATATACCGAGAGACCAAATGTGTCAAACAAATCTCTCGGATATTCCTTCATTGAAAGTGATTGGAGCATCCCGATCACGATATCTTTATCGTCGATATCGATGATTTGGCCTTGGATCATTCCAACACGTGCGGCAGGCAAGAACTGCTGAATTCTCTCGATCCACTGATTCAAAAGGAAACTTTTATGTACGACCACGAGTGTTTTCATGCGAAGTCGAGATATAATATTGAGCGCCATAACCGTTTTGCCTTTACCA
>Ga0194119_10003521_pt1 | contig 25122 bp, 29 predicted proteins | sample TA2MahC100mmetaG_FD_148620 | JGI IMG/M metagenome (GOLD analysis project Ga0194119, IMG submission 148620) | Freshwater microbial communities from Lake Tanganyika, Tanzania - TA2015018 Mahale Deep Cast 100m | ecosystem: Environmental > Aquatic > Freshwater > Lake | place: Tanzania: Lake...
GCACCCCCAACGGGATTCGAACCCGTGCCGCCACCTTGAAAGGGTGGTGTCCTAGGCCTCTAGACGATGGGGGCAAGGATTTGTATCTCGTTGGAAGAGCATCTGAAATCTACCAGCGCCCACGCACGGAAACTCTGGGACGAGATTCCGTGCGTGGTCGTCATGGTCGCAGTTGATCGAGTGAGGTGTGCAGCAACCAACCCAGGTAGGCGTAGACCTCGCGTTGCGCCGCAACCGGATCGTCGTGCTGATCGTCGCCTTCTTCGTCGGTCTCGAGGTCGTCGTGGTCGCCCTCGCTCACGTCGAGCAACGTTCCGAGCACCAGCCGCATCGCGTTGATCGCCCGCACGAACCGTTCGAGTTCGCTGGTCGTGAACACCCGGTCGGGTGCGAGCAGCGCGACTGCATCGTCGATCGCAGCGAGGTGCGAATCGGCAATGTCACCGTGCGTGAGACGTCGATACTCATCGTTGAGTCGCTCGTCGCCGTGGTACGCCGACGGAAACAACCGCTTCATGTGCGCAGCAAGATCGCTCGGGGTAGCAGCCTTCGCCTCCTGCACCTCGCCGCGCAGTTCGCCGAGCAAATGCACCACCACTTTTCTGGAGTGGTCGTCGATCGCGAGGCGTAGTCCGCCGTCAACTTGCTCGAACGTCACGCATCAACCTGCTCGAACGTCACGCGTCATCCCGCTGCATCGTGGCCCACAGGCCGTGTTCGTGCAGTCGTTGCACGTCAACCTCGGCGCGCTCGCGGGTGCCGTTCGATACGACGGCACGACCCTTTTCGTGCACGTCCATCATCAACGCGGTCGCCTTCTCGAGGTTGTAGCCGAACAACTTCTGGAATACCCACGTGACGTACGACATGAGATTGATCGGGTCGTTCCACACGATCACCACCCACGGGCGATCGATGTCCACCGAGACATCACGGGCGATGTCGGTGGTCGTCGACATACTTCCATTGTGCCGACGTATTTCGGTCGGGGTGCCGCGCTCCTAGCCTTCAGGCGCGTGGTGCTCGGCAAGCCGCTCGTTCCGTCACGATTGACGAGCGCGTTCTCCCATGTCGGTTCGCGACCGGCGCGCACGCTCGTCGGCGCTTACGTCGCGCTCACCAAACCACGCATCATCGAGTTGCTGCTCATCACCACCGTGCCGACGATGGTGTTGGCGAACGGCGGATGGCCCGAGACGTGGCTCGTCGTGTGGACGGTCGTCGGCGGCACGCTCGCCGCGGGTGGTGCGAACGCCATCAACATGTACATCGATCGCGACATCGACCAGGTGATGGAGCGCACGCGCAACCGACCACTCGTGACCGGCCGAATCAGCCCACGTCACGCTCTGGTTTTTGCGATCACCCTCGAAGTGGTCGCTTTTGCGGTGCTGGCGTGGTCGGCGAACGTGCTCGCCGGCACGCTCGCGATTGCGGCGACATTGTTCTATGTCTTCATCTATTCCTTGTGGCTGAAGCGCACCTCGCGCCAGAACATCGTCGTCGGTGGCGCCGCGGGAGCCGCACCCGTGCTCGTTGGCTGGGCGGCGGTCACCAACGGGCTGTCGTGGTCGGCCGTCGTGCTCTTCCTCGTCATCTTCTTGTGGACCCCGCCGCACTTCTGGGCGCTCGCAATCCGCCACGTGGACGACTATCGCGCCGCGGCAGTGCCGATGTTGCCGGTCGTTGAGACACCGGCGCGCACCGTGCGCACGATGGGGTGGTACTCCATCGGGGTCGCGCTCGCGTCGCTCGGTCTCATTCCGCTGAACGACATGGGTGTCGTTTACATCACGTCGGCGGCGGTACTCGGCGTGGCGTTCGCGGGCCTCACGTTCGGTCTCGGTCACGCTCCCACCGCGAAGGCGGCGATGCGCGTGTTCACCTTTTCGATTTCTTACATCACCCTGCTGTTTCTCGCGGTCATGCTCGACGTGCTCGTGCGCTAGTTCGATAAGTTTTGGTTCACGCACCGTGTGCGTGGACTGGTGCGACCTCGGTCGAAACGGGCAATTTGAGTAGCCTTGCCCTGATGACGGCGGCGGTGGAATCACCTTCAACGAGCGAGGCTGGCGAGTCGTTCGTGCCCGCGCCATTGGCCGCCTTTGGTCGTTGGTTGACCGCCGCCGACCACGTGCGCATCGGCGCATCGTTCGCCGTCGGTGCCTTCGTGTGGGTGGTCGTTGCCGGTGCGATCGGCGCGGTGCTCGGCCTCGAACGGCTCGACGCAGGCGCGGCGCTCGTCAATGCCGACGCCCTCACACAACTGTTCTCGCTGCACCGCTTCGCCCTCGTATTTGGTGTCGTCGCACCGCTCATGCTCGGGCTCGCCGTTCTGACGGTGCCCGCCCAACTGCACGCCTCGAACGTTTCCCTGCCACGGCTCGCCGCATTCGGATGGTGGGCGTGGCTCGCCGGCAGCCTCACCGTGTTCGTTTCGTATCTCGGCAACGGCGGACCAGGCGGGGGAGACGAGGGCTATGTCGAGACGTATCTGCTCGGTCTCGGTCTCGTCATCGTCGGTCTCGTCGCAGTCGCCGTGTCGGTGGCGACGACGGTGCTCACTCGGCGCAACGGCCAGCGCCTTGCAGACATCCCCGTCGGCGCATTCGCCGCACTCATCGCCTCGCTTGGCGTGACGCTCACATTGCCCGTCGCGCTCGGCACGATCGCCTACCTCTGGGTGGATTTCGTGAATGCGCGCGTCGCGTTCGGCGGTGCCGATTTGCTCGACTCGTGGCTTGGTTGGTCGGTGCGCGAGCCGCAAACACTCGTCCTTGCGGCCTTTGCTCTCGGGGTGTTGGCCGATGCTGCCGTGCGCACCGCGAAGGGCCGCCAACCGTTGCGCGGGGTCGTGCTCGTCGGCGTCGGCATCGCCGCGGTGGTCGTGTTCAGTTCGGTCACCCAGCAGGCGCACGTGTTCGCCGTCGGCACGACGCCGTTTGCAACCTTGCAGTCGTTCGTGCCGTACGCGCTGTTCAACCTGCTGCCACTGTTGTCGCCGCTGATCGTCATCCTGCTGGCGCTGCTCGCGTTGAAGGCCGGCACACCGAGCCTCTCGGCGGCGCTCGTCGCCTCGCTCTTGGGCGTCGGCATGATCTTCACCGGCCTCGTTGGTTCGGCGGCGATGCACCTCGACGCGCTCGGGCTCGTCGGCACCGTCTTTGCCGAGGCGGCCCTCGTGTACGTCGTGTACGGCGCGGTGCTTGCCGCCATCGGTGGCGTCACGCTGCACATCGGTTCGCTCACCGGTCGCGCGCTGCCCGACACGCGGGTCTTGCTCTTGTCGCTGCTCGGCTTCGTCGCCACCGTGCTCGCCTCGCTGCCGCACTACATCGCCGGCTTCCTCGATCAACCCGCCAATGTGGCGACCGGTTACGACGACTCTGGTCTCGTCGGTGTCGCCAACGTCGCCGTCGCGCTCGGCCACGCGTTGATGGTGCTCGTCGTGTTGGCGTTCGCCGCGCTCGTCGTGAAGTCGCGCAGTGGCGCAGCAACGACGGATCGTTACGCAACCGAACCCGCATCATGAGCGTGCCCGTTCTTTCTGCCGGCCCCGCTCGCCGCACGAGCACCGTGTTCGTCGCGACCGCTTTCGCCGCCGCCGCCGCAGCGTCGTTGATGGGCGGCATGCTCGCCCTGTGGCTCGACTTCCGCGCCAACGCCCCGACGCGAATTGCGGGCGACGGTGTATCCGTCATCAAAGACTGGCTGAAGAAGGACATCACAATCCCGGAAGTCGCCGCCACCACCATGTTGTTCACCTTCGTCATCGTGTGCGTGATGGCGCAGTGGGCGGTGTACGCGGGGCGCCGCGGCGACAAGTCGCACACCGCGCTGGCGTTGGCCGTCGCGATGTTCAGCGGTCTCGCCCTGCTCAACGTGCAGGTGGCGCTCTGGATGCAGATGGACATCGTCTTGCGCGACGACGCCTACCAGACGATGTTCTACACCGTCACCGGGATGATGTTCGCGATCATCGCGAGTGCCGTCGTCTACTCGCTCGTCGTGATGTTCCGCGTGCTCGCCGGTCGCATCAGCGACCACGATGTGCTCGCCGCCCACGCCCTCCATTGGTACGCCACCTTCGGCATCTTTACTGCCGTGTGGTTCGTCGTGTACGTGCAGAAGTAGCGCCATGTTCAAGGTCGGCTCCAAACTCTTCCTCGGGCTCACCGGGTTCGCGGCCGTCAATCTCGTCGCTTATGTCATCTTCGTCGAGCGACTCGCCATCGGCGGTGTGGCGCTCAGCATCGTGTTTGCTGCGCTCGTCGGTTTGACCGCCGCAATCTTCTTGATCAACGAGGGCGATAGCGAAGTACAGCCGCGCGATGCATCTCTCACGCGTGCATCGATGTGGCCGCTCGTCACCGCGGTCGGTTTGGTGTTGTTCGTGCTCGGTCTCGTGGTGGCGCAGGTCTATTTCATCTTCGGCATCGTGGTGGTACTCGCCGCACTCGCCGAGTGGATGGTGCAGGCGTGGAGCGAGTCGGCATCCGACGACGTCGCGCACAACGAGTCGGCGCGACGCCGGTTGTTGCATCCGATCGAGTTCCCGGCCATCGCCACGCTCGGTCTCGGCGTCGTCATCTTCTCGTTCTCGCGCATCATGCTGGCGATTTCCAAGAGTGCCGGAGCGGTCGCCTTCGTCGTTGCGGCGTCGCTGGTGTTGCTCGTGGGTTCGTTGTTCGCCCTGCGTCCGGCGCTGAAGCCAGCGCTCGTTGGTGGTATCTGCGTGATTGGTGCCGTCGGCATCATCGCTGGTGGCGTCGCTGGTACCGGAGCGGGGCTGCGCGCCGAACTCGTCGAAGCCGCGGAAGAGGGCCACTACACACACCGCGTGTGTGGGCCGGAGAAATCGAAGTACTTCGACAAGAAGGCGATGAAGACTCTGTCGTTGCGCAGCAACGTAGCCGCGGTCATCGAGTTGCGTGGCGGCAAGCTCACCGCCGAGGTCTACGGCTTCAGCAGAGCGCAAGACACGATCAGCGTGCCGCGCGCCAACCCGGTCACCTTCATCTTCCGTAATTTCGATGATGCCGAACGGCGTATGGTCGCCTCGCTCGGTACGGCGAGGGCGGCCTCCGTGCCGGGTGACGACGAAGACGAGTCGCATTCCGACAAATCCGCCAAGCATGAGACCTGTACGCAGTTGATTCCGCAAGGTGCCGAGCAGGGCTTGACCATTACCTACAACAAACCCTCAATTGCACAAGAAGAGCCCTTCACGCTCAGCGTGCCAGGAGTAGACGGCCAGTCGATCGAGGTGTTGGTGCCGTGAATCACGAGGGAACGAAGGAGATGGTGAAGGGAGGTGGCTTTAGCGTCATCCGCGTGATGTCCCGCCGAGTGTTTACGCGCGCCACCGGCGCAGTCGCGGCGCTCTTTGTGCTCGGGTCGTGCGCGACGGACGCACCACAAGACACATGGCAGCCCAAGGGCCCGAACGCCGAGATGATCGACGACCTGCAGCAACCGATTTTCGCCGTCGCCGGAATCATCGGCATCATCGTCTTTGCGGCGATCGTCTACGTGACTTGGCATTACAAAGACCGCGGTCAGCCGATTCCCGAGCAGACGCACGGCAAACCGGCGCTCGAGATCACCCTCACGGTGATTCCCGCGCTCATTCTCGCCGTTGTCGGTGTGTTCACCGTGCGTGCCATCTTCGACTTGGCTCGCACCGACGCCACCGAACTCGTCATCAACGTCACCGGGCAGCAGTGGTGGTGGGAGTACGACTACCCGGTGCAGAACGAATGGGGCATCACGCAGCCGATCATCACCTCGGGTCAGCTCGTCATGCCGGCGGGCACCAAGGTGTTGTTGCGCGAGACCAGTCGTGACGTGATCCACTCGTATTGGATTCCGGCGCTCAACGGCAAGCGCGATGCGGTGCCGGGTCGCATCCACACGCTGCGTCTCGAAGCCGACGAGCCGGGCATCTACGCCGGGCAATGCACCGAGTTCTGTGGTCTCTCGCACGCGAACATGCGCATGGAAGCCGTTGCGCTGTCAAAGGATGATTTCGCGAAGTGGGTTGCCAACCAGCAGGCCGCGTACAAGACACCCGCCGAAGGCACCCTTGCCAAAGAAGGCGAATCGGTCTTCCTCAATCAATGCGTGCGTTGCCACCAGGTGTCGGGTCTGAAGCGCCCCGACGGCACGCTCGCCATCGCCGCACCCGATGAGAATGTCTGGTCGGGCGCCGCACCGAACCTCAGCAAGTTGATGACCCGCAACACCTTCGCCGGCGCGATGTTCGACCTCTTGCGTGACGACTGCCGCGACGATGTGTGGAAGGCCGAGAGCGCCGAGTTCGGTGCAAAGTATCTCGCAGGCGTCAGCGAAACGTGTCTCAACGTCAGCGATATTCGTGCCTGGCTGCGCAATGCACCAGCCGAAAAACCGATGTACGCCAACCCCGCGCTACTCGCCGAAACCAACGGCAAATACCGCGGCATGCCGAACCTCGGCTTGAGCGAATCCGACATCGACAAACTTGTTGCATATCTACTGACACTGAAATAGGAGGAAGAGATGGCCATCATTGAACGCCACGCGCCGGGCACCACCGTCGTGCCGGCCCTCACCCCCGCGCCGCCCGCCATCACGCCGACGCGTACGTTCGGCGCGTTGCGCCGCCCGGTCACCACCACTGGTTGGAAGTCGTGGCTCTTCACCGTCGACCACAAGAAGCTCGGCCTCATGTACGGCGCGACTGCGTTGTTCTTTTTCATCGTTGGTGGTCTCGAGGCAGTGCTCATCCGTTTGCAGCTCGCGGCACCCGAGGGCAAAGTATTGAACGCCGACCTTTACAACCAGATGTTCACGATGCATGCAACGACGATGGTCTTCCTCTTCGTCATGCCGATGGCCGCAGGGTTCGCCAACTACTTCCTGCCGCTGCAAATCGGCGCCCGTGACGTTGCATTCCCGCGTATCAACGCCTTCGGCTTCTGGTGCTTGCTCGCCGGCGGAATCGTCGTCAACCTCGCCTGGTTCCTCGGGGGAGCCGCCGACGGTGGCTGGTTCATGTACGCGCCGAACTCCGGCCCCGTCTTCTCGCCGAGCCGTGGCGTCGACTTCTGGGTGTTTGGTTTGCAGATTGCCGGCATCGCATCACTCTCTGGTTCGATCAACCTCATTGTCACCGTCCTCAACATGCGCGCACCAGGGATGACCCTCATGAAGATGCCGGCATTCACCTGGATGATCACCGTCGTGCAGTTCCTCCTGTTATTTGCGATCCCCGTCATCACCGTCGCGCTCTTCCTGCTCGGCTTCCAGCGCATGTTCGGAGCGCAATTCTTCAACGTTGCTGCAGGTGCCGACCCGCTGCTCTGGCAGCACTTGTTCTGGATCTTCGGACACCCAGAGGTATACATCCTGATTCTTCCGTCATTCGGCATCGTTTCCGAGGTCTTGCCGGTATTCAGCCGCAAGCCGCTGTTTGGTTATCCGTTCGTCGTCTTCTCTGGTGCCGCAATCGGGTTCGTCGGTTGGGGTGTCTGGGCGCACCACATGTTCGCCTCTGGTCTCGGCCCGGTATCGGTGGCCGTCTTCTCCGTCGCCACGATGGCGATCGCGGTGCCGACCGGCGTGAAGATCATCAACTGGACCCTCACCATGTGGGGCGGCAAGTTGGTGTTCACCACCGCGATGAAATTCGCCATCGGTCTGGTCGTGCTGTTCACCATCGGTGGTCTCTCGGGTGTCACACACTCCGTGGCGCCGAGCGACACCCAGCAAACCGACACCTACTACATCGTCGCCCACTTCCACTACGTGTTGTTCGGCGGCGCGATCTTCGGAATCTTCTCCGGTTTCTATTACTGGTGGCCGAAGGTGTTCGGCAAGATGCTGAACGAGCGCCTTGGTTCGTGGAACTTCTGGCTGATGGTCATCGGCATGAACCTCACCTTCGGCCCGATGCACATCCTCGGTCTGCAGGGTCAGCCGCGTCGTATGTATCAGTGGACCGATGCTCGCGCTGGCGAAGGCTTCTTTAACATCGCATTCTGGAACCTCGTCGCGTCGATCGGCTCGCTCATCCTCACGGTCGGTGTGCTGTTCTTCCTCATCAACATCGTGGTGACGGCGCGCAACAAGACGCGCGCTCCGCTCGACCCGTGGAACGCTCGCAGTCTCGAGTGGATGACCTCCAGCCCGCCGAAGGAGCACAACTTCGACTCGATCCCGCACATCCATCATCTTGATGAGTTCTTCCACCGCAAGTACGAAGAAGATCCCGCCACGCACACGATGCGCGAAGTGGCGACCGCCGAAGAGGTGCTTGCCGAACTTGAGCGCAACGCTGACGCACACATCCACATGCCCTCACCGTCATATTGGCCACTGGTGGCGGCCGCCGGACTGCCGATCATCACACTCGGATTGATCTACTCGATTCCTGTGGCAGTCGTTGGTGGGCTCGTCGTGTTGTATGCCGTGTACGGCTGGGCGTTGGAACCCTCGGTGGCGCCAGCGAGCGACTTTGATCCAACGGAGAACGGTGCGTCGGGCAACGGACACGCCGTGGGGGCCAGCCATGGCTGAGACCGCAACCGCACAGCCCGCCACCGCGCACGACGCACACGGCGCTCACGTAACGAGCACCGGGCTCTCCAACGTGAAGCTCGGAATGTGGCTCTTCCTGGGTTCTGATTGTCTGCTCTTCGGTGGTTTGATCTCGACCTACATGCTGTATCGCGGGCGCGTTGCCAACGGCCCGACACCCGAGCAGGTCTACGACATCCCCTTCACCTCGGTGAGCAGTTTCGTCTTGCTCATGAGTTCGCTCACGATGGTGCTCGCTGTCTCCGCCGCCCACAAGCGGGACGATCGTGGCACCAACTTGTGGCTCACGATCACCGCACTCCTCGGCACCACGTTCGTCGGCGGGCAGGTGTACGAGTTCACGGCGTTCTACAACGAAGGTCTCGGGTTCACCACGAGTCTCTTTGGCTCGAGCTTCTATACGCTCACTGGTTTCCACGGTGCACACGTGACGGTAGGCATCATCATGTTGCTCGCGCTCGTCGCCATCAACAAGCGCAGCCGCGTGCCCGGAAGCAAGTCAGAGACCGTCGAGATGATCGGCCTGTACTGGCACTTCGTCGACATCGTCTGGATCATCATCTTCACCCTCGTCTACCTGATCCCGGTCTGAGATGACGACGCAACCCACAAGCGAGCACGGCATGTCGACGCGTGGTTATGTCAACGTTGCGGTGATTCTCGCGGCGATCACCTCGCTCGAAGTATCGACGTACTACGTCGACTTCGGGCCGTTGTTCCTGCCCGCCCTGCTCACAATGATGGCGGTCAAGTTCGTCATGGTGGTGAGCTACTTCATGCACCTGAAGTTCGACAACAAACTGTTCAGTTGGCTGTTCTACACGGGGTTGTTCCTAGCGGTTGGTGTGTATGCGGCAGCTCTGGCTACCTTCCATTTCTTCTTGCGCTGAGGTAGTCGATGATTGCGCCCGCCGCGCTCTTTGCGGAAACCGCTGACGCGTTCGCCAACCCGTGGCGCTTTCAGTCGCACCCCGAAGTGTGGTTGCTCGTGGCGTTCGTCGTCGGTTCATGGTGGTATGCGGTTCGCTTCATCGCCCCGCACACACCCGATGTTCGTGCCGGTGCACCGACGGCAACCAACCGTCAAAAGCGGCTCCTCGTGTTGGCGGTCGTGATGCTGTGGCTGGCATCCGACTGGCCGATTCATGACATCAGCGAGGAATACCTCTACTCGGTGCACATGTTCCAACACATGGCGCTCTCGTACTTCTTGCCGCCACTGGTGTTGCTCGCCACACCCATCTGGTTGTTCCGCGCAATCATCGGCTCGCAACGGGCCGGTCGTGTGATCACGTGGTTCGCCAAACCGGTCATCGCCGGTGTGATCTTCAACGTCATAGTGATGGTGACACACATCCCGGCCCTCGTCAATCGCAGCGTGTCGAATGGACCGCTGCACTACTCACTGCACGTGGGGCTCGTCGTTTCGTCGCTCTTGATGTGGATACCGATCGTGGCGCCCGACCCCGCGATGCGCATCGGATACGGCGGACGCATGGTGTACCTCTTCCTCATGTCGGTGATCCCGACCGTGCCCGCCGCATGGCTCACCTTCGCCGAGGGTGCGGTGTACAAGCACTACGACATCGCCGTGCGCGTGTGGGGTCTCTCCGTCACCACCGACCAGCAGATTGCCGGCGCAATCATGAAGACCGGCGGCTCAATCTTCTTGTGGAGCATCATCATCTTCTTGTGGTTCAAACGCTTCATGACTGGCTACGGCACCCGGCAGAACTATGTACGCCCGCCCGAGCCGTCGCTCACCTATGAAGACGTGACGCGCGAGCTCGAGCGGGTGCCCGCCCGCCCCGAGCCCACCCGCGACAACTGACTAGTCAGCCGTCGAAGCGGAAGAGCCGTGTCGCGATGAGTGGGGCGACGATTGCCCACGCCGAGAGCACCAGCCACGTGCCGAGCGTCGCACTGCCGGTCGCACTTCCCGCCGCACTCAGTGAGGTGTGCAGCACCTCCGTCAATGCACCAGATGGCAACACACGCGCAACACCTTGCATGGCGCGCGGTAGTTCGGCCACCGGCACGATCACTCCGCCGACGGCGAGCAAGACGAGATAGAGACCGTTTTGTGCGGCGAGATTCACTTCGGCACGTAGACGACCCGCCAGGGTGAGCCCGATGCCGGCGAACGCGAACGTACCGAGCACCATTGCCACGACCACGAGACCCCACGAGGCGTCACTTGCCGACCAGCCCATCACCACGGCGATGATCAGCACGATTGCTGCCTGCGCGACCTCCACCACTCCGACCGCGCCGGCCTTCGCCCACACCAGTCGATTACGACCGAGTGGTGTCGCACCGAGTCGCTTCAGCACGTGATACGACCGTTCGAAACCGGTCGCAATCCCGGTGCTGACCATCGCCGTTGACATCACCGCAAGTGCGAGCACCGACGACACCACACGGTCGAGGTTCACGCTGTCGGGCAACACGTTAACGTTGCCGAAGAACACCAGCACACCGACCGGAATCACCAAAACGACGAGCAACTGTTCGTAGTTGCGCAGCATCATGCCGAGCTCCAGGCGGAGTTGGGCGAGGGTCAACTTCATCGAGTCACCTCGCGTACGACATCTTCCAGGCGGCGCCCGTTCACAAGAACTGCGGTAAGTCGGTCGTCCAGCACCACTCGTCCGTCGTGCAGCACCACCACGTGCTGGGCGACACGCTCCGCTTCATCCAAGTCATGTGTCGCGAGCACCACGCAGCAGCCGTTGCGCATGAGTTCGGTGACGATGCCGCGCACTGCCTCGCGCCCGTCGATGTCGAGCCCGGCGGTTGGTTCGTCGAGAAAGATGATTTCGGGTCGCGCGGTCAACGCAAGGGCGAGGGAGAATCGCTGCCGCTCACCACCCGAGAGCCGCCGCCACGTGGAGTCGGCACGTTGCTGCAGACCGACTCGGCGGAGAATCTCGTCGCCATCAGCGCCGCGATCGTGCAGTACGCAATAGTGCCGCACGAGTTGACGGACCCGCGCATTCGGGGCGATGCCACCGTCTTGCAGCATCACTCCGATTCGTGCCCGCAGCGCTCCGTCGACCCGTGTGATGTCTGCGCCGAGCACCTGGATGGCGCCCGCAGTCGTACGCCGCAACCCTTCGCATGCTTCGATGGTGGAGGTTTTGCCCGCACCATTGCGCCCGAGCACCGCGGTGACCTCACCATGGCGGGCACTGAACGTTATGTCGTTCACCGCGGTGAGATCGCCGTAGCGAATGGTGAGCGAGCGCACGTCGAGTGCCACGGCATTCTGCTCCTCACTCATCACCAACACAGTAGACAGCGGCTCGTCATGACGCGTCACAGCACTAACCTTGATTGCTGTGATTGATGTCCGGTTGCTGCGTTCGCAACCCGAGCTGGTGCGCGACGCGCTCAGTCGGCGAATGAAACCCGACTTGCTCGAACATTTGGATGACGCCATTCGCGTCGATTCACGACTCCGCGACATCACCGCCGAGCGCGACACCACGCGTGCCCGGATCAACGAGCTCTCCAAACAAGTCGGTGCTCTGCGTCGCGAAAAGAAGGATGCCGAAGCGCTCATGGCCGAGAGCCGTGCGCTCGGCGACAAGGAGAAGTCTCTCGACGAAGAACTCGCGCAAGTGAAAGCCGTTTTGCGCGATCTGTTGCTGTGCATCCCGAACCTGCCGCATGCCGACGTGGTGTCGGGTGCCAGTAGCGATGACAACAGGGTGGTGCGCGGCCCGACGCAGATGCCGGCCCAGTTCGCCGCCCATCAGCGTGTGCCGCACTGGGAGGCAGCGACCGCGCTCGGCATCCTCGACTCCGAGCGGGCGGCCAAGATCTCGGGTGCGATGTTCACGATGCAACGCGGACTGGGGGCCACCTTGGCGCGGGCCTTGTGTCAATACGCCCTCGATCGTCACGCCGATGCATACGAGGAGATTCGCCCGCCGTCACTCGTAACCACGGCGACGCTCACCGTGACCGGGCAGTTGCCGAAGTTCGCCGATGACGCCTACAACATCGGTCGCGACGATCTGTGGTGCATCCCGACGGCAGAAGCACCGCTCACTTCATTGCACGCCGGCGAAATTCTCGATGAGGTTTCGTTGCCGCGGCGATACATGGCATTTTCGCCGTGCTTCCGCCGTGAATCCGGCTCGGCTGGTCGCGATACCCGGGGGATGTTGCGTAGTCACGAATTCGACAAAGTGGAGATTCTCGCGGTCACGACACCAGAACAAGCGCCCGCGATGCTGGATGAATTCATCGAGCGCGCGGTCACGACCATCGCCGATCTCGGTCTGCCGTATCGCGTGCTGGAGATCTGCACGGGCGACTTGGGGCAGGGTCACCACCGCAGTTACGACATCGAAGTGTATGCACCAGGCTGCGACCAGTGGCTGGAGGTCAGTTCGGTGAGTTGGTTCAGCGACTATCAGGCCCGCCGCGGCGACATCCGTCTGCGCCGCGAAGGAAAGAAGGGCACCGAGTTCGCCCATACCCTCAACGGTTCGGCGTTGGCGGTGCCACGCGTGTGGTCGGCGATCATCGAGAACTTCCGTAACGCCGACGGCTCGGTGGCAATCCCGGCCGTGCTGCACCCGTACATGCGCGGCGCCGTCGTCATCCCCGCGAAATGAGCCTCCGCGACCACCGCGTGCAATACGAAACGGCAGGGCTCGACCGCGCCGACCTGCACGAGGATCCACTCGTGCAATTCACGAAGTGGTACGAGGAGGCGTTGTCGGCCGGCGTCGCCGAACCGAACGCCTTCACACTCTCAACCGTCGACCACACTGGGCGTGCCAATGCCCGTGTCGTGTTGGCCCGCGGGGCGGATTCTCGCGGCGTGGTGTTCTACACCAACTACGCAAGCACAAAGAGCCGCGAAGTTGCGGCCGCCCCCAGCGTTGCGGCGACCTTCGCCTGGCTCGACCTGCATCGACAAGTGCGGATGCGCGGCGAGGTGCAACGCTTGAGCGAGACAGAAAGCGACGACTACTTCGCGTCGCGGCCACGCGAGTCGCAACTCGGCGCGTGGGCATCGCCGCAATCCGAACCCATCGACGACCGTGGCGTACTAGAGGCACGAGTCGCCGCAATGGCGAAACGGTTCGGCGATGGTGGGATTCCGCGTCCGGCGAACTGGGGCGGTTGGTTGATCGTGCCGACTGAGTGGGAATTCTGGCAAGGACGTCCGAGTCGCCTGCACGACCGCTTCAGGTACGTGGCACGGGTGACGCCGACCGCGCAGGATGCATCAACGACAACTGCGTCGTCAGCTGGCTGGCAGATCGAGCGCCTCGCCCCGTAGCGGCGACCACGAGGTTGCCGCCGCGACCAAACCATCGATCAGCGCAGCGGTGTGCGGCGTGGGGTGCGGGCCCTCCCAATCCCACCACAGCGGGCTCGTGCCGCGTACGCGCGGTGGCAACTCCAACTGCACACCACCGGAGCGTGGGGCATTCACCGGGTTGCGTGGGTGCAGACCGCGCAACTCCTTGGGGATCTTCTCGATGTCGTCTTCCACCAGGTACGCCGGCAACGCCCGACGCAGATGCGCAGCCACGTGTGCCGCAAGTTCGCGGTTGCCGCCACCGAGCAACATCGTGGTGAAGAGCCCGCGCCTCCCGAAACCGTGCACGGCAATGACGACATCGACATGCGTGAGATAGTTGGTCAGGTGTTCTGATTGGTCGGCGGTGAAGCGGTGCGAGGGCACGTGCTGTCGTAGGCCGGCAGGTTGGTGCACTCCGTAATACGACGCGCCGGCGCGCGCGGCCGCGGTGCGTGCAATCATGTCGGTGCGTTCTTCGAGCGAGCCCCCGTGAAACGCCATGAACCCGAAGCGACCACGCAGTTCGAGCACTTCCTCTACGCCTTCTTTGTCGAGCAAGTCGCGCAGGTTCATGTCGCGCTACTCGTCGCTGTGTGGCGTCGCCAACGAATCAGCAGCGCACCAACGATCACGACGACGAACACACCGGACAATCGCAATGCGCCGACGTTGGTGATCCATTCGGCGAGGCGGGCCTGCCAACGCCCGACCACCTCGACGAGACTGCCCGGGTTTGTTCGCTGCGTGATGGCGACATACCAATACCACGTGAGATACACACCCGTCACAAAAACGAGCACGCTCGACACCGAGCTGACCACCTTCATCACGCTGCGTCCGCTGCGCACGAGGGCGCCCTTGGCAAAGGCGAGCGACACCGTCAGCGCGGTGACGAACAATCCCATCCCTAGTCCGTACAACGCCACGCTCACGATGCCCGATAACACGCCATGGCGGGAGAAACTGCCGAGAATCGCCGTCGTGAGCAGCCCGATCGTGCACCCAATCGACGCGATGGCATAGACGACACCGAAGCCGAACATGTTGACGGCGCCGCGTTGCCCCGAACCGCGTTGCCCCGAACCGCCCGTCAACGACGGCACCCACAGTCGTGGTCGCCAGCCGCGCAACATGCGCGCCCCCATCACCATCAGCGCGAGACCGATGACGAGGGCCGCATACATTGCATTGGCCTCCAACCAACTGGTGAAGAGACGCGAGATCGTGCCGACCACGATGAACACCGCCACGAAGCCAGTGGAAATTGCCGCCCCCACGAGCAAGGCACGACGCACTCGCGTTGCAGTGTCGGCGTCGTCAGTGACGCCGAGATACGCCGTCAGATACGCCGGCAACAAGACGAAGCCGCACGGGTTGACCGCAGCGAGCATGCCGAGCAGCAGCGAATAGGCAAAGTCGCCCTCGATGAGGGCAATCATGCGGGGAACACCTCGGCGATGGCGTCGTCCAGCATTTGGCGAGTGACTTCGCCGGTGAGTTGACGTCGCACGACGCCTCCCGCGTCAATCAGCAGGGTGACTGGTGCGGTGGCAACACCCATTGCGCTCGTCAGGCGCCCGTCGCGGTCGAAGTACAACTCGAACATCGCTCCGAACTCGGCGGCGAAATCCGCGGCAACTTCAGGCGTGTCGTTCAGATTGACGCCGACGAAACGCAACGACGGGTACGTGTCATCGGCTGCCACGAGCACGGGGAACTCGCGACGGCACGGCTCGCACGTGCTGAACCAGAAATTCACGACGAGCGGTTCGCCCAGCAGTGTGCCAGTGGAGATGACGTTGCCGCTTGCGTCTTGCACGTCGACGACTGCCAGCATGCCCCCCGTCGACACCTTGTTCAAGGGGATGCTGCCGGCAGTCGAGTCGAGCGTGTAGGTGTCGTCGTCGTTGCGCGACCACCACCATCCGACAATCAGCGAAACGACGAGTGCAATCACCACTGAACGAGCCAGCAACTGGCGGCGCAGGTGCACGGCAGCGAGGCTACCGATGCAGTGCCGTGTCGGTAGCGTCTTGCCCGTGTCACGTCTGCAACACGTGCCCGCACCGGCGCCGTTTCCGCTCACGGGTCGCACGTTTACGTCACGGCGCACGGTGCGCCTCGGCGATGTGACACCGAAGGGGAGGTTGCGGCTCGATGCCACCGCGCGATACTTGCAAGACATCGCCACCGATGATGCGGTGGATGGCAACTACGACGATCCGCACGGATGGGTCGTACGTCGCACCGAGATGTGGGTGCACTCATTCCCTAAGTACCTCGATCGTTTGTGGCTCACTACTTGGTGCGGGGGCGTTGGTTCGCACTGGGCGGAGCGTCGCACACGGATTGAGGTGGAACATGATGGCGCGTTGAGCGTCGCGACCGAAGCAGCGGCACTTTGGGTACGGGTCGACCTGCAGACGCTGAAGCCACTGGCACTCACGGAGCATTTTCGCGGCCTCATCGGCGAGGCTGCGGCTGGGCGAAAGGTCTCCGCTCGCTTGCATGTCGGGCGCGGCCTCGCGGATGCAACTGCGGCGCACTCGTCGTCCGTGATGCCGTTGCGATTCTCCGACTTTGACGCCGTCGGTCATCTCAATAATGCGGTGTATTGGGAGCCACTGGAGGAATACCTCGCCGCACACCGCGATCGCCGCGCGCCGCTACACGCCGTGCTCGAGCATCACGCCTCGGTAGAACCGCACCCAGCAACCGGCCACGCTGCCCGACCGTCTGGAACATCTCGCGTATCCGCACAGAATGCAACGTGTGCCCAGTCGAGTGGCGAGTTGACCGTGTTCGTACACGAACTGGGTGATCGGGTCGTATTGCGACTCGTTGACCGCACGACGACGGCGGCGCTCATCCAATTGGTAAACGACTAGACAGTCGTGGCCGCACTCCCGACCGGATTGTTGACGGCCGAGTGGCTCGGTATGCCGAGTGCTGGCAGTTTCGCCGTGTTTTTGCTGGGGTGGCTGGCTGGCTGGGTTGGTTTTCTGCGCGCCAAATCATTGCCACAGTCGCGTGGCACTGTGCGGCCGAGCGATGCCACCCCGAGTGCAGGTGCCCGCGCGCGCCCTGCAGTGAGTGTGATTCTGCCGTGCCGCAACGAGGCCGAAAATCTCCGACAGTTGTTGCCGAATCTGCACGCAGCACTACAACCGATCGACGAAGTCATCGTGGTGGATGACGACTCCACCGACGACACCGCGGCCACTGCGGCGCAGTTCACCGATCGCATCGTGCAGGTGCTGCCAGCCGGATCACTGCCCGCTGGTTGGGCGGGCAAGTCCCACGCCTGTTGGGTCGGTGCGCAGCGTGCCAGCCGTGACGTGCTGTTGTTCGTCGACGCTGATGTGCGCATTGCGGCCGGCGCAGTCGATGATCTGGCGGCGCTCGTTGCGCAGGCACCGGACGCCGTGGTCAGTGCGATGCCTTATCACCGCACGGTAGGTGCCATCGAGCAGCTCAGCATGCTGTTCAACACGGTGTCGGCGATGGTGGCGAGCGTCGCCCCCGTGCGCGAGCCGCGGCGGGTGGCGTACGGGCCATTCCTGGCGGCGCACCGTGGTGCATACCTGCGTGCTGGCGGGCATGCGCACCAACTTGTGCGTGGTGCAGTGGTCGAAGATCTCGCGCTTGCCCGCGTGATGCCGCGCGCCGTCGCGGTACTGGCCCACGAACGACAGGTCGAATACCGGATGTATCCGCTCGGTGCGCGGCAACTGCTCGAAGGCTGGACGAAGAACGCTGCCATCGGTGCCAACTCGGTGCCGCGTTGGTCGGCGGCACTCATCATCGCCTGGGTCGTCTCACTCTGTGGTGGACCACTCACATCGGTGTGGTGCTACGTGTTGTCGGCCACACAAGTTGCGGTGATGAGTCGTCGAATCGGCAACTTTGGTGTCATCAGCGCACTGTTGTATCCGCTGCACACCATCGTGTTCGTGGCGGTGGCAGTGCGCAGCCTGGTGCGCTCGGTGTTAGTTGGCCGTGTCGCGTGGCGTGGTCGCACCATTGTCACTCGATGACGGAACGAAGAACGACTGCCGATAGAACGCGAGCTCTTTCACGCTCTCCCGAATGTCGTTGAGCGCCCGGTGGACCCCGGTCTTTGGCGGACGCGAGACGCTCGCGGCCGGGTACCAACGTTTGGCGAGTTCCTTGATGCTCGACACATCCACGCTGCGGTAGTGCAGGTGATTGTCGATATCCGGCAGGTAGCGCGCCAGAAAACGGCGGTCGGTGCCGATTGAGTTGCCACAGAGCGGCACGCTGCGTGGTTCGGGCACGTGCTGCTTGATGAAGGCAAGCGTCGCCGCACCCGCCTCGGACAGGGTCGTGCGCGATTCACGGATCGCATTCAGTAGTCCCGACTCGGTGTGCATCGTGACGACGACCGACTCCATCGTGGCGAGCACGCTCTCGGGCTGGTGAATCACCAAGTCCGGCCCTTCCGCCACCACGTTGAGATCGTCGTCGGTGACGAGTGAGGCGATTTCCACGATGACATCAACGTTCGGATCAAGGCCCGTCATCTCGAGATCCATCCACACGAGCACCTCACAACCCTACGGCGCGTCGTATCGTCGTGAGGTGCCTTCGTCGCTCGTGGTTCCGATTCGTCGCCTCGACCCCGACCTTCCGATGCCGGCGCGGACGCATCCCGACGATGCAGGTCTCGACTTGCACGCTCGCGTCGATGCCGTGATCGCCGCGAATGGTGGGCGAGTGCTGGTGCCGACGGGCGTGGCTGTTGCGATTCCGCGCGGGCACATGGGGATGGTCGTGCCGCGTAGTGGGTTGGCGGTGAAGCACGGTATTTCGCTGGTGAATACTCCGGGCATCATCGATGCGGCGTATCGCGGCGAGTTGCAGGTGATCATGATCAACCACGACCAGCAGCGCGACTACCGTGTCACGCGCGGTGACCGCATCGCACAGTTGATCGTGCAGGCGATTACAACAGTCGAGTGGTCGGTCGTCGAACAACTCGACGACAACGATCGTGGTGGAGGTTTCGGCCACAGCGGCCGCTGACGATTGCTACGCCGAAGTCGTCGGGCGGTCAGCGGCACTCGGGTTCGTTGGTCCGTGACTGCTCGTCACACCGTCGCGCGCCAACTGCGTAATGGTCGCATCATCGAGCCCGAGCAACTCACGCAGCACCTGTGCGTTGTCTTCGCCGCGGTACTTCGGCACACCACGAATGCGCACGTCGGCGTCGCTGAACTTCCACGGGCTTTGGGGGATGCGCACGGTGCCATCACCGCGGTCCGACACCCGAGTGATTGCGCCGCGTTGATCTGCCCACTCTGTTGTCGCCAACTCGGCAACGCTGCGCAATCGTCCAGTCGCCAGATTGTGCGCGGCGAAGATGCGCTCGATCTCATCGGCACTCGGAACGGTGGCTGCCCACTTCGCCAGAATGGCCGTGAAGTCGGCGAGGTGGGCGAGTCGTGATGGCACGTCGGTGAACCGGGGGTCAACGAGCAGGTCGTTGCGTTGCATCGCCGCACAAAATGAACCGAAATTGGTCTTCGACGCCGGATGACCGCTGACCACCACCACGCTGCCGTCGCGCGTCGTGAGCACCGGGTAGTCGGCGGGCTGGAACGAACGAATCCAATCGGTGGGAACTTCGCCCTCCCATAGTTGGTCGTGGGCGTGCTCGTTGACATACAACAACGTCTCGGCCATCGACACATCGATGAACTGACCACGACCGGTGCGCTCTCGTTGCAGCAGGGCAGCGAGAATCGCAGCCGCAGTTTCTATGCCGGTGTACACATCGCCATGGCTGAATGGGTCGTTCGCGTAAGCACCACCGCGGACGTCACCCTGATGCCTCGTGATGCCGGCCTCGGCATTCACGACCGGTGCATACGCGCGGCGATCGACCCACGGCCCGGTCGCTCCGTATCCGCTGATCGATGCATAGATGAGGCGCGCGTTACCGGCGGCAAGGGCGTCGTACCCGAGCCCGAGCCGCGCCATCACGCCCGGGCGGAAGTTCTCGATGACGACGTCGCTCACGGCGGCGAGCCGTCGCGCAATGTCGATGGCGCGCTCGTCTTCGAAGTTGAGCGACACGTTCAACTTGCCGACGTTCTGCTGGATGTAATACGTGGCGAGCGAGTTGAGGCGCGGTTGCGCGAACCTCGTCAGATCGCCGACCGGAGGCTCCACCTTGATGACTTCTGCACCCAGGTCGCACAACATGCGTGTGGCGTGCGGCCCAGCCAGCACCCGCGTGAAATCGAGTACCCGGACACCGTCGAGTGGGCGGGGCATTGCGTCGTTAGTCGAGTCGCACGCCGAGCGTGCGCAACGCCAGCGATGCGTACAGCGCGACCCCGGTCTTCATTGCTTGTTCATCGAACATCACCCGGTTGGAATGATTTGGCGCCGCGGTCGCGGGGTTCACACCTTCGGGGGTACCACCGAGGAAGATCATCGCCCCAGGCAACTTGTTCAGCACATAGGAGAAATCCTCCGCTCCCATCACCGGCGTGGGGAGACGCACGGCCTTGTCGGCCCCGACCAACGCGTCGGCAATCTGCAGACCGAAGTCGGCACTCGGGCCATCATTCACCGTGACCGGGTAGCCGATCCTCACGTTGACCGAAGCCGTCATCTCGTGGGTGGCGGCGATGCCTTCCGCGACTCGCTTCACGCCGTCGTGCACCTTCTTGCGCGTTGATTCGCTCACCGCGCGAATGGTGCCGTTCACGTACGCCGACTCGGGGATCACGTTCGATGTCGTGCCGGTGTGAATCTGTGTCACGGTGATGACGGCCGGGTCGAACACGGGAATGCGCCGCGTCACCAACATCTGCAGCGCCTGCACGATTTCGCACGCCACGGGCACCGGGTCGAGCGTGCGGAACGGCTCTGACGCATGACCGCCCTTCCCCGTCACCACAATTTCGAAGGTGTCGGATGATGCCATCGTCGGGCCACCCTTGGCGGTCACCCAACCCGACGGAACCGCCGTCGTGATGTGCAGGGCGTACGCCGCCGTGATCGGTGACGGAGTTCCGTCGGCGAGCGGTGGCACGTCGAGCAATCCTTCATCGAGCATGAACTTGGCGCCGTGGTGCCCTTCTTCTCCCGGTTGGAACATGAAGAGCACCCGCCCCGGCAACTCGTCCTTGCGCGCTGCGAGCAACTTGGCGGTGGTGGCGAGCATCGAGGTGTGCGTGTCGTGACCGCACGCGTGCATCATGTTGTCGTTGTGCGAGGAGAAATCAAGCCCGGTGTCTTCGGGCATCGGCAGTGCGTCCATGTCGCCGCGCAACATGACGGTGGGGCCCGGCTTGCCGCCGGTCAGCAACGCCGCGATGCCACTCGTCGTTTCGTGCAGCGTTATGTCGAGCGGCAAACCTTCGAGCGACTCGAGCACGGCGTCGCGTGTGTTGGGCAGATGGTTGCCGACCTCGGGCCGTTCGTGCAGGCGACGACGCAGGGCAACCGCACCGTCGTAGAGGTCATCGACGTGTGACATCAGGTTCTTTGCAGTGCCGTGCACCTCGCGGGCCTTGCGCGTCTGTGCGTTCTCGGCCATTGACTCATCGTAGGTCGCAAGCAGCCGTCTACGCTTGGTGACGCCGATGGCATCACTCGTCGTGGAATTCACCGTCGAACCCTTCGTCGAAGGGCAACCCGGGCCGCATGTCAAGCAAGCGGTGGCTGCCGTCGAACGGCATGGCCTCGTCGTCGACTTCGGGCCCTTCGGCAGCACGTTCGTGGTGGATGTGCAGCAGATGCCGAGCGTGATCGCCGACATGATGCGCGCCGCCTACGACAACGGTGCAACGTTCGTCAGCGTGACTGCGGCACGCCACACTTCGCCATGACGGTGCGACATCCACTGATCGACACCGTGCAGCCGCTGCTCGCCGCGCTCGGTGCCACCGTCGTGTCGGTGGCGGACATCGCCAAATCGGATGTGCCGCTCGTGTGGGAAGGCAAGGTCGTCGCGGGTGTGCGCCTGCCGGCATTGCACGGTGCGATGGATCGTCTCATCGGTTCCGTGGAGCGCGAACTCGGTGGCAAACTGGCGTTCTTGTCACGCGCCGAAAAACAGCGCGCGATTCGCCTGCTCGATGAGCGTGGGGCCTTCATTCTGCGGCGTGCAGTCGAAGATGTTGCCGATGCAATGGGCGTCTCACGAATCACGGTGTACAACTACCTCAACTCGCTGCACCGCTAGATCGCGCGGCTCCTCGCTACAGTTTGCGCAGGAACACGTCGGTGACACGGTGATCAGCGCCCTTCTCAATCACCAAGGATGCGCGCCCCTTGGTCGGCGCGATGTTCTCGCGCAGGTTGCGACCATTGATGGATTCCCAAATCTGGTGCGCCAACGCAGAGGCTTGCTCATCACTGAGGTTGGCGAAGTGACGGAAGAAGCTCTGCGGGTCTTGGAACACCGTGCGCCGTAGTGCATGGAAGCGCTCCACGAACCACGACTCGATCAGCGGCTCTTGCGCATCGAGATAGATCGAAAAATCGAAATAGTCGCTCACGAATTCGGTGGCCCGTGAGTCGATCTGCAGCACGTTGAGCCCTTCGAGAATGAGAATGTCGGGCTGGTGCACCACTTCGCGCGCGTCGGGCAGCACATCGTAGACAACGTGGCTGTACACGGGCGCTTCGACTTCGGGTTCACCGCTCTTGACCGCCCGCAAGAAGTCGAGCAAGCGACGCGTGTCGTAACTCTCGGGGAACCCCTTGCGGTCCATCAACCCGCGTGACTCGAGTTCCGCGTTCGGATACAAGAAGCCATCGGTGGTGATGAGTTCTACGCGCGGATGCTCGGGCCAGCGCGAGAGCAACGTCTGCAGGAGGCGCGCAAGGGTGCTCTTGCCGACCGCCACGCTGCCCGCCACACCGATGATGTACGGCAACTTCGGTGCGATGGTGCCGAGGAACGTCGCCGACACGCGGTGCAGGTTCTGTGTGGCCGACACGTAGAGGTTAAGCAGTCGGGTGAGTGGGAGGTACACCGCCTGCACTTCGTCGAGGTCGATGCGCTCGTTGATACCGCGCAGCGCTTCCAAGTCCTTCTCACGGATATTGAGCGGTGTCTGGGCGCGCAACGCCGCCCATTCATCACGTGCGAACCGCTCAAAGCGCGGTACGTCGCCCCCGTCGATCACGCGGGTAGAACGCTATGCCACCCGTTCCAGGAACGCACGCAGCGGTGGGTTCACCACCTGCGGATGCGTGAGATTGGCAGCATGCGCCGCACCCTGCACCCACACGATGTCGCTGGCGTTGCGCAATCCCTTGCGTAGTGCCTCGGCGCGTTCGGCGCTGATGGCCGTGTCGTTCGTGCCGTGGATGATGATCGCCGGGCAAGTGATCTCACCGAGGCGCGCGGAGATGTCGTCTCGATCGAGCAGACATCCGGAGGGATGCACCATTGCTTCTTTCGGACGCGCCTTCCACTTGGCGATCCACTTCGGGTTCTCGTGTTCGTCGGCGATGATGATGTTGGCGACGATGTTGACGAGATCGTCAATGGGCCCGTGCGTCACCCAAGTGTCGACCATCTGGCGGTAGCCGGCGAGAGTCTCCGGGCCGTCGTTGTCGGCTGCGGTGTCGATCAAGACGAGCGCCCGCACGCGTTCGGGGGCGGTCAATGCGGCGCGCAGTGAGAGAAACCCGCCCTGCGACATTCCTCCGACGACGGCGGAGTCGATGCCGAGGTACGTCATCAGCGCGAGACAGTCGTTGGCGGAGTCCCAATAGGTGAATGGCTTCCCGTCGTATTCGGTTTGACCAAAGCCGCGCTCATCCCACGTGACCACGCGAAATTTGTCGGACAGCGCAGCGACCTGCGCATCGAACATCGAACTGTCCATGAGGAAGCCGTGCGCGAGTACCACGGCAGGGCCACGACCGCCGGAATCTTTGTAGAAGATCTTCTGGCCGTTCACGTTGGCAAAGGACATGTCGACTCCGATCCCTGGAAGGTTCCAGCCGAACCTTAGTCGTCGCCGGTCAGGCGGCGAAAGGGGAGCGCGGCGATACGGCCCCGGGCGCGGTCAGCACGTCGAAGCCGTCGTCGGTGACCAGCACGGTGTGTTCGAACTGGGCGGTGCGCTTGCCGTCGATGGTGACGGCCGTCCACTCGTCATCCCATATGCGGTGCTTCTCCGACCCGAGCGTGATCATCGGCTCGATGGTGAAGGTCATGCCCGGTCGCATCAGCAGGTTGTTGCGCGGTTCGTAGTAGTGCAGCACCTGCACGTCGGTGTGGAACTGCTCGCCGATGCCATGCCCGATGAAGGCCCGCACGACGCCCATCTTGTGTTTCTTGGCGTGCGCCTCGATCGCGCGACCGATGTCAGAGAGGGGGGCGTTCGGGCGCACGGTCTGGATGCCGAGCCACATGCACTCTTCCGTCACCGTGATGAGGTGGCGATCCTCGTCGCTGATGGTGCCGACGGCGAAAGTTGCATTCGTGTCGCCGTGCACGCCTTCGATGTAGCAGGTCACGTCGATGTTGACGATGTCACCATCTTGCAGTTCGCGCGAGTCGGGAATGCCGTGACAGATCACCTCGTTAACGCTCGTGCAGACACTCTTGGGGAAGTTCTGGTAGTTGAGCGGGCTCGGGTACGCGCCGCGGGCGATGCACAAGTCGTGTACATAGACATCGACTTCGTCGGTGGTGATGCCGGGCTTCACGAACTCGCCCGCCAGTCGCAGTACCTCGGCGGTTGCCGACCCGGCGCGACGCATGCGGGCAATCACATCGGGTGATTTCACTGCCGACTCGGGGCGACGCTTCACCTGACCGGTTGCGGCATACGGCGGTTTGACGATGTGGTCGGGCACACTACGCATCGGGCTGACCACACCCTTCAGCACGCGACCCTCGAGTGGTTTGTGACACCGCTTGTATTTGCGCCCGCTGCCACACCAGCACAATTCGTTCGCCGACGGCAGCACTTTCGGTGGTTGCGGGCTTGAACGCACGAATTCAGGCTATTGGAGCACGGTGGTCGCTGCGTCGCTAGACGAAGCGCAGTTTGCGCGCGGCGACGAGCGTCATGCGCAGCAACAGCAGGCCGTGGCGGAATCGCGAGATGTTCGTCGAACCATAGACGCGTTCCCTATAGTGCACCGGGACGTCACGAATCTTGAGGTGCAGACGCGCGGCGCCAAACAACAGATCGAAGTCGCCGAACGGGTCG
>Ga0194119_10003522_pt1 | contig 25114 bp, 49 predicted proteins | sample TA2MahC100mmetaG_FD_148620 | JGI IMG/M metagenome (GOLD analysis project Ga0194119, IMG submission 148620) | Freshwater microbial communities from Lake Tanganyika, Tanzania - TA2015018 Mahale Deep Cast 100m | ecosystem: Environmental > Aquatic > Freshwater > Lake | place: Tanzania: Lake...
CGGTAATAGTTTAACTTGGGCTATCGATACTGCCAAGGCTCAAGGTGACGAACAAAACTATAAAGAATTATTAATGGTATGGGATTTTTTTGAGGGCCTGCTTGCAGAAGGATATGTGGACTAGATCTCTTTACGAACGACAGTTGACATCTCCCTGACTTTTTGATAAAATCTTATTACGACCCAATAGAAAGGACCCCCAATGCCAAATTGGTGCTACAACTCTCTAACCATAGAGGGTAGCGAAGAACTTATTGCAGATGTAAAGCGCATTCTCAGTAGGCCCTTCACAAAATCACACGACTCATGGAATGCTACAACAGGTAAGATGGAATTATCAGAGACCATATATACTAATCCTGTATTTGCTTTTCATAATATATATAATCATATTCAGGACGGCGTATCAGATGAGGAATATCAAAAACAATCAGACAACAAGCAACCTATAGCAGAAGCCATTATGTTTCAGGGTAATAACTGGTATGACTGGAATGTTCGTAACTGGGGAACCAAGTGGGATGTAGCCGTTCATGACGGAGAAGAATATCCTGATACTGAGATAATGATTGATGCTCCTGATACTCTTGCATACCGCTTCAATACCGCATGGTCTCCGCCAACAGAGGCTATCGTAAAACTATCTACTCAATACCCTGACCTTGACATAGAACTATCTTACGAAGAGGAAACAGGCTGGGGTGGTTTGCTACAGTTTGAAGCAGGCAACATTAATGAGATTGAGAACTATGAGAATAGGTGTAGAGACTGTGATTCAATAAACACAATGGAGTATTGTGACAATGACTGTGGAGAAATCTGCAGTGACTGCCACTACATGGGTGAGGCAGACCTAGACTGTGTCTCAGAGTGTGAGATTCACAAGGTATACCTAGATAAAGACCACCTACCTGAGTATAGGCTTGACAAAATCCGTGCCCAATGAGATAATAGAACAAACCAACAAAGGAGACCCAATGAGGTATGCATTAGACAACCTACAACTAGTAGGTTCATTTTCGGTAGATAGCGGTCAGGCTATGGTAGGCGACCCCTGCTATCTTGACAAGTGGCAGACCAACGAAGGCGAGCCATTTGAGTTAGACGGCAAGCAAGGTGACTACTCGTATCTTGGTGCTTGCGCTACTACCATTTCACAAACTGCTGGTGAGTTAGGTCAAGGCTCATCAGTTGTATTCAATACTGGCTATGGTGACGGAGTTTATCCTGTCTATGTTCAGTATAATGATGAGGGCAGAGTTGCCCAAGTTGTTATTGACTTTGTAGGAGATGAGGAGAACTAGTGGCCATATGGGCAATAGAAGTAATCTTTGAACCAACTGGAGATTACATGAACTTTGAGTATGAAACTGACACTGAGGACGAGGAAAGTATTTATCGTGAGATATCAAATCAGTTATCAATAATACCAATACCATTACAGAAAGATGGGGAAGAATAGCAATGGGTGCACGATGTAACTTTATCTTTAAACAATCAGATAACCAGGCTGTGGTCCTGTACAGTCACTGGGATGAGGACAATATGCGCCAAGTCCTGGCGGAAGCGCTGCAGCATGCTAGGCCCCGTCTACAGATGGACGACATCCCGTATGCAACCCGCATGGCCATTAGTCATATCATCAAGGACTCTGTCCTGGAAGAGACTGGCTACGGAATTTCTGCAATGGACCCGTCGGACCAGGCCTATCTGGATACACCAATCACAATTGACCTAACAGATATGACTGTAGGCAGCGGTGATGAATGGCACAGTATCGAGGATTTTATTCGTTACTACACAGACGGTTTACTTGCGAAGGTCTAGGCATGGGTCACCTAGATCAGGAGAAGGGCAGCGTGGGGTTGCCCTTTTCCCTACTTTTTGATATAATGATGATGGAGGAGGACTATGCGTATTCGCAGACGATTAACGGACGAGGAGAAAGTTGCTAACAAACTTGGCAATCATATTTCTGACCTCAGAGTAGATTTAGAACTAGTGGGACAATACATAGCACAGTCCCAACCTTATGTAGTGTATAATCGCTTACAGGTAATAGCAGAATCAGCAAAGGAAACCAAGGAAGGGACCAATCATGCAATCAACACCTTTTGAAAAGGGAACACCTTTTGAAACTAGGGCTCTGATACTGGGACAACTCTGGTTAAACTATAAAACAGATGACGAGTTATCAGATTTTTTTGAGTACAACGATTTGGGACTGCCACTTGCTTTTGCATTTGCCGAGGGCATAATTAATAGTACTCCTACACTAGAGCAATATATCAACGAGTCTTGGGCTTTGTTGATAGAAGCACTAGGATTAGTAGACACAGGCTTTGAAGACCTCTCTGACATTTTGGAGAAGGGCTAAAAAGCCACGTGAGGTCAATTGAACAAACCATACAACCTCATTACGAAAAGACATTACGAACCTCCAAACCGTAGCCCCCGCTGAACGATTACGATCTCAAACCTTATATCCCCAAACCTTATACCATCAAACCATTATTTTGTCAAACCAGGTGTATAATAATGTCATGCCAAGACATTTTTCTCGTATGACAAAAAATGAATCAATATCTTTCAATCATGATATGAAGGTTTTAACTGGTATGTTGTATTCTATTATTACTCTTAGGTGTTTCTTTCCTTCTAGATCCCCCGCCAAAAACGCAGATCTTGCGGGCGGGCCCGCTCCTTATCCAGTACCGCTGCAAAAAGCGGGGGATAAATAGTAGCAATTCTACCCCTATAAAATAACAAACCTTTTCTCCTGGTTTCCTATATATTTTATAAAGTTTTGTTAAAAAACATTACGATTATCGACAATTTTCCCCTGGTTTTGGTACATTTTTATGGGCATATTTCATGCATAAAAGGACTTGACAAACCATGGTTTTGCATGTATAATGCCCAAACCTTATATCTGGATATGATGGTTTGACAATATCGGGCAAATGTGGTAGAAGGTTTGGGGATATGGGGTTTGGGGTTTGACATTACGATCCCGCCTTAAAAAGCGCTCCCTACTCCACTATCCTCCACTTCACTCCACTTTAACCCTATCTAATAATATTATCAGTAACATTTTTCTGTGGATAACCCTGTGGATAACTATGATACAATATTGCTATTATGATTAGAATACTATGCTACAAGTGCGGAGTCGTATTTGAAAAAGATTACGATACTAAGACCCTATGCCCAAACTGCGAAGATAGGATTTTTCAACAACAATCTTTGTTTAAAGAATAATACAGTGATATAATATTTTTGTATATGGATCAAGCAATGTTAGACCAGATAGCGAAAATCATATCTCCCTATCTTAAAACCAAGCATAAAGAGAAAACATCTCATGAATTGGCAAGATTAATACTTGAGGCATTACAAGCCTCATTTGAAGAATAATATACTGCTATACTAAATACATGCCTAACTCATTTCCTAAAATTATATGGCAAACCCACAATCATAAAAAGCAGTGGCTTCCAGACCATCTTAATACAATAGCAGCCACATGGGTAAACCTAAATCCTGGCTGGGACTATAGATATGTCGATCAAGTCCAAAGAGATGAGAAGGTTCGTCAATATCCAGAAATATATGAGATATATAAATATAGACTTCCAGTAATTCAATCAGATATCTGGAGGTTTATAGTAACCTATGAAGAGGGTGGTTGCTATGCTGATATGGACTCTGTTTGTCGTAAACCTTTAGACTATATGATAGATAATATTCAAGGGGATCCAGAAATAATAACAGTCCCAGTCTATCAAAACATGGGTAATACTCATAATTTCATAGTCAAAGCAAAATCACCTATTATGAAAATGGTGGTAGATAAAATGATAGTTAAAGGAATTCCAAGCCCTACACAGCCCTTTGGGCCTTGGATGACTGCACCATTTAAAACATTTGTTGATACTGTATATTCAGCACCTAATGTTAATAAATACTTTGATGCTGCACATCATTCAGTGGAATATAAAGCAAGGTTTGACTATAAAAAACACATAATAGAATACTATGGACAGACTATGACCTATGTTGATTTTATAACAGAAAAAGGCTTAAGTCTTAGAATTTGAGGAAGGGCATGCTATAATTGAATTATATGAATACAAATCAAAAAGTAGTCATTGATGAGGACTTGTGGTACATACCTAATTTTTTGACGGAATCAGAATCTACTACTTTAAAACAATATTGTGATGAACCCATTGGATGGTATATAACCTCTAGATCTCCATCAATAAGAAATAAGTTTATTGGGGTAATGCATGGTATTCATCCAAAAGGAACTATCTGCCCAACCAGAGGAATTGATCTAAGTTTGAGTGCAGTATTTCCAACAGACGAAGATGAAAGATATGCAGATCCTCTGTTTTGGGGCGTTGACGGACTGTTAGATAGATTAGCATCGGTACTTCCTAAATATCTAATTCGCTTCACAACGCTTCAATCATTTTGGCCATTTCAAGAGGGTATTGACAATCATGGAGCATTTGACTGGCACCATGAAAAGGGAAACCCAGGACAAAAAGATGATGGCATGACTGGTGCTTGGTCGCTATATCTAAACAATGATTTTGAGGGTGGGGAGTTGCTGTTTAAGTACAAGCCAGATATTATTATCAAACCAGAACCAGGCATGCTTGTAAACATTCCAATAACAAAAGATTTTACACACAAAGTAAATCCTGTAACTTCTGGAATAAGGCACACACTTTATGGTGTTTGTTTTGAGGATATTAATTCTGAAAGAACCATCTCTACTGGCGATGACTGTTAACTGTGGATAAAACCAGGGCATAAAAAGATTACGATCAATCCTTTATAGCCTTATTGACCATACGGATCAAACCTCGTCTAGTTATCTTACTAGCATCAAATGTCTCTGTATAACCACCTTGGGGCATATCATCCTTATCCAGGAAATGTCCATACTTATCTCTTAGGGTTTGTAGTACTATGGTTTCTACTGCTCTTGCTTGATCCCGCCGAGAAAAGGTCCAATACTTGATTAATATCCAACCCTTGGTCCTATGGCTTGCAAACCTTTTACCTGACACATCTGATATACCCACCTTTACAGCCTTGTGTATAGGGCTATAGAGGATATATAGTATGGTCATGACCTTATTATACCCCGCCGAAATGGTGTATAATTGATATATGAATAAAGACAAAGTAAATACAAGCATTAGAGGTTTGACAATACTATTGGGCATTTTTATTGCTGCTGCAATTATTGGTGTCATATTTGCTTGACATATAGCCACAAACCTGTCATACTAGTAGTATGCAAACATTTTTGCCTCAGATAGACTTTAGCGTTTCTGCTCGTATACTTGATAGCAAACGCCTCAACAAACAGATTTTAGAATGTTATCAAATTCTCAATGTCCTATCTGGCAAGTCACCTACTGGTGGTTGGCGTAATCATCCAGCAGTATTGATGTGGAAAAACTTTGAGCGTGGACTATGGGATTATGTTCAGGCTATGATTTTAGAAGCCAAGTCTCGTGGTATCAAGACTGAGAACAATGAGGCAAACCTTAACAGACTTAAAGATCAATGTTGGGATGACTGGGGCAATCAGCCACCATCATTTTGGAGTGACGAGAACAGGCTTATCAAGGTTGTAACTACTCATCGTGCAAACCTATTTAGAAAAGATCCTTTGTATTACGCACAATTTCAATATGCTGTTACCAGTATTAATAATGCTCCTTGCTGTCCCGACAAAAAATCGCCTTGTCTATATTATTGGCCAACACATGAAAAAGTAACTGATAGTGCCCTTGTAGGGCAAAGTTAAGTTTACTATTCTATTTTTCGCCGAACTTGAAGGCGTGGTATAATCTAATTATGGAAAAAACCAAGTGTTATTTTTGCGATAAAGAAGCAATATTTTTTGATGTTGTTCTTAGTGGTAATAAATACATAGTGAGCGATGTTTGTTCTAACCACTTTTCCGTCGAATATGTATCCTAGAAAGTGGATGGTATAATAAAAAAATGAAGTATGACGCCTTAGACTATAAAGAAAAAGATATATCCAAACTAAAAGAAATCTGGGAACCAAGAAAAGAATATATTGAAAAAGACCTATGGGTAATAAGAAACTTTCTTTCAGATGAAGAACTAGAGTGGCTAAACAAAGAGGCTAACGACCCTGTTGGCTGGTACGACACCATGAGATCACCCTATGGTGGTAATACTAAAAACAAATTCTTAGGCTATATACCAGATTACGACCCCGTTAGTGGCGTTATGCTTGTTCCTAAAGACAACTCTAAATGGGGATACAGAGATCCCGTCGGATACTTTGAACCAAGATTAGAGGCTGTAATGCCTAAATATTTTGCTGGTGCAGGGGCTCTTCAATCATTCTTTGAAGTACCAGACGAGCAAATCATAAAGGAACTTGGGCATGATGTAGACTATGCAATGGGTTGGCATTACGAAAGAGATGATAGCGATGCCGATGAACAGCAAAAAACTATTGTAGAAAATTCAAAGACTCAAAACAAAAAGATATTAAGTCAAGGCAAGATAACTGCATCACTAAGTGTTTATATAAACGATAACTTTGATGGTGGAATTCTTGAGTTTAAAAATAAAGAATATTCAATTAAGCCAGAAGTAGGAATGCTTGTAAATGTTCCGCTATACAAAGAGTTTGAGCATAGAGTTACAAAGGTTACTAATGGAAATCGACATACCATATATGGAAGATGTTGGGATAGTATAGAAGGAATTTACAAGTCAACAGATGAAGATTGCTAAATGAATAAAAGAACACTTAGAGATGGGTCTCAAGTAAATTCATACGATAAGCCTATTGATTTAATTATTCATACAAAGGCTCCAGCAAAATGGAAATTAATCGATCTTGAAACAGGACAGGAATACTTAGGCTCGGAGATTGCACATGGCACATTTGCTGAAATATTACGAAATAAAGTTTTAAATGGTTTGATCGGCTCATGGCTTAAAACCAAGGGTAGGGATGTTTGACATTAGCAGTTAGATAAGGTATACTGGATATATGGAAGATTTAATATACGCATATGGCTCATGGGTATTGGCTGCTATAGGTGTAGCAGGAATATACTTTATTGGTCGTAAAGATAAATGGGGATGGTTTGTCCTGTTGTTTAATGAGGCACTATGGATAGGTTATTCTGTAGTTACTAAGCAATATGGATTTATTCTATCTGCCCTCGCATATGCAGCGGTATATATTAGATCCTATGTCCACTGGTCTAAAGAACCAGTTAACGAGTTAAAGATTTAGGGGGGTTACCATGATTAGCGTTTTCTTTCTTGTTCCTGCTTTTATTGCTGGGTATGTGGTTTGTTATCTAGTTATGACTTGGGGAGTTGATCAAAACTAACTGTGAGCAGGATTCTAGAGTGTCCGATATGCAAAAAAAAGTGGGAACTAAGATGGGGAATTATGGCAAATGAATCTCTATCTAGACATATGAAAGAGCATAAGTGAAGCCAAAGGCTCATATTTACGATGTAGATGGCACACTTGCAAATGTAGATCAATTCCTACACTATGTTCGTGGTGGTAATAAAGATTACGATGCGTTTCATTATTCCTCTATTGATGCCCTGCCAAATTTTGATGTCATTGAAATGTTAAATAATTCTTATAAGGATAAATATTCAATAATTATTGTTACATCAAGAAAAGAAAAGTATCGTGGCATCACTTCTTTATGGCTGCAAAAAAATAACATAATCAGTCATGCACTTTTCATGAGGGCAGATGAAGACAATAGACCTGACTATGAAGTAAAGAAAGATATATTAAATAGTATTAACAGACTTTGGGATGTGGAACATGCGGTTGATGACAATCCTTATGTGATAAAACTTTGGGAAGAAAACGGCATACCAACAACTAAAATAGGAACATGGGACGGAGATCGTAGTTGACTCGCCTGGTTTACTATGATATGATTAGTATATGAAAAAGAATAACAATAAAATATCCCAACACAAAGCAAAGCGTTATGCAAAAAATAAAAAAAGAATGAAAGATAAGCCGTATCTTTCTAAATTTGAAAGACAACAATTAGCAAAACGAGCAGAAATACTAGGAGCATCCTTAAATGTCTTTAGAAGCAATGCCTGATAGTATATAAAGGAGATAAATATGTTTTGTACATGCGGGTTTTCAACAATGTATCCTCAATGTGTTGGCACTCACAAAATTGTTAAGGCTGTCAAAGATAAGATAATTGAAGATATTGAAGCAATTGATATTTCTGATGGAAAATTAAATGGTCTTGGAATGAAAATACTTGTCATTGAGGCAGTTAAAAAGGCTCAAGGTGTTTAACTGGGTCGCTTTATGTCTCCATGGTCTAGAGGCCTAGGACTCCACCCTTTCACGGTGGCAACACGGGTTCGAATCCCGTTGGAGATACTCCAAAAATGCTATAATAGTGTTAAGGGTGTAGTTGGCCTATATTTGTCGGGAAACACATATAGTCTATGTTGCAACACTACACCCTCCCAAAAATAACACAGAAAGAGATCTAATGAGAAAAGTAAATTTTAAGGATGGGCAGGGGAACAATGACTGAAGACTGTTACACAGGAAATGTATGCTGGGAACCATATAATCATCTAACTAGATCTATATTAATCCTATCAATCATTATAGGTATAGTAGTAACATATAAGGTAGTCAAAAGAATACGAAATAAAGGCGGGAATCTTGGGAATAAGCGTTAATTGGTCAGATACCTATGATCTATTTAGTAAGATAATGTGGATATGGTTTCATGGTATGGGTGTCATATTTACAGGTATAATCATATATCTAATCTGGAATACTATTAAGATCTATAAGGAATAGCAGGTATAATTAATATATGGCTAAAAAAGAATTTGATCCAGATTTAGGCGAGGCGGAATAGACTAATGATAAATATAGTTCCTATAGAGTTTACAAGCATACAAGAAATTAAAGAAAATTTTAATTTTTATAAAAATAAGTTTATTAATGATTCAGTTGTTGTGTTTAGAAATGCTAATTTAACGCATCAAGATCATGTCGAAATCAATAAAATTTTTGGATCAAATCTTGGGTGGTCAAATTTTTTTGAAAAAGAGTCTGGCGAAGTAGACAATTATGTAGAAGATCACGCCAGAGTTAAAGATATTTTAACTACAACTAGTGATGAAATTATAGTTTTTTGGCATATAGAACATGTCTATTATAACAATCCAATTATTGCTGCAACATGGAACATGCTAACCTTTAATACAGATAATGAAAATGGAAAAACTTACTTTGTTGACTCATCAAGATTATACGAAAAACTTAGTGATGAGTGGAAATCATTCCTAGATTCTTGCATTGTTGGCATGGGTAAGTTTGATGTTGATATTAAATTTGAAGACTACAAGCCAATAGGACGCCACTGGATAACTGATAAGCCAGTTATAAGGCTGAGGCTAGACAAGTTAGACGGTGCTACAAACACGCTTGTTTCTATAAATGGAGAAACACCAACAGAAAAAGAACAAAAAACTTTTACAGATATATGTAGTTGGTTTAATAATGAAGTAATTACAAATGAAGACTTAAGAATGGTTCATAGATGGCAAAAGGGAGATCTTGTTTTGGTTGATCTATTTAGGCTTGCACATGCAGTGACAGGTGGCTTTAATCCAATAGATAGAAAATTTGTTGGAATATGGGGATACAAAAAACCCGCCTTGTAAGCGGGTTGTCGTAGGTTCAAATCCTACAGGAGGCTCAAGTGATTAAAGATTCAATTTTTATACCTATAGCAGCATGTGAAGAAAGGTTTATAGAGCAGACTGTAAAAAGTGCCTTGTTTAACGCCGAAAATCCAAACAAAATTTATTTTGGTATATTTAATAACATACTAAAAAAAGAACACTCTTTACTAGATAATGATTTTTTATTAAATAATAATCAAATTTTTTATGTTGAACTAATAACTCCAGCACCAATGGGTACTGGTTTTGGAAGAATGAACGCCTCCTTGTTGCAATTTAAAGAATTTGACTACATGTTTCAGATAGATGCTCATACATTTTTTAGCAAAAAATGGGATACTCAACTAATAAATATTTTTAATAAAATTAAAGAACAAGAAAATATTAATGAAAATAAGTTAATTCTTTCTGCGTCAAGTGGATTTATCTGGACTTACTACGATGAAAATCCTGAAAAATTTTATATCATTGACAAAGATAACAAAACAGCACTTGAAATAGATCCCTTAAATTTAGAAAAAAATGCTAAAGAATTAGTAAACAGAGGCATGACAAAACTTAAATTTGTTTATGATGGAAAACAAGGTGAAAATTTTGTTGAAGATCAGTTAGGTTTTCCAATAGTTTATGGCGACTGCTATATAGATAAAAAAGAATACGAAGAATCAAACGGAGTCCATGGAACTTTTATGTTTTCTAAAGCAAAACTAAATAGAGAGGTTCTTCATGATCCAGAGGATCATTACCATGGAGATCAAACAAACTATTCTATTAGGCTCTTAAGCAGGGGCTATAAAATTTTTAGTCCTAAGTATCCGACCATTGCTGTTTTAAATCAAATCTATATAGATAAAGATTTTAAAGAACATGTATCTGTTTTATTAGGAGAAAGCCACAACTGGAAGACACATAAAGCAAATAAGGTTGGGTCAGACTACCTACACACAAAAATAACTAACTCTGAAATAAATTTTCAACAAATAATATCTGGAAAGTATTTTGGATACTGGGGAACAACAGACAAAGACTCTCTAAGTAAAGTAAAAAATAAAATTGGCTATCCAATGGGCAACTAAAAATGAATTTAGAAAATGAAATAAAGGATATACTATTTGAAATTGGTAAAGATATCAAGATTCATAAACTTATTGATGGCAATCTTATTGTTGAAATAGATTATGACAAATATACAGTTGCGATTATGGAACTTATGACAAAATATTTATCTAACGAGTAGGATTCCAAAATAAAGAATCATTATCGTATATTTCTTTATCTAATGGAAAGTTTTCAATTATCATATTTTTTTCGCTCTGACTTAAAGAATTAAATAGTTTTTCTGAAGCATCATTTTTAAAATGTGTTCTATTAATCTCTGATAAATCTGCAGTTATTTCAATTCCCAAATCATCTGATATTTTTTTAATCAACAAACCATAGTCCATTGACTTTAATTCATTGGTTCTAATAAAAAGATTAGTTCTCTTTATTCTATCATATATTAAACCCTTGTCATATTCTTTTTTTTCATCATAAAAAAATTGTGCTTCTTTAATAACAGACATTGCTGCTGGATCTGGACTTAAAGAAAAATTATGAGATTGAAAATCTTTGATGTAGTACCAAGTATTTAACTTTTCAAAAAGTTCTTCTTTTTCAACAACAAGATTTTCTCCCCTTATAACATGCCAATCTTCTTTGTCTATTAGTTCTGCTCTACCTGCTGCTGCATGACATACAGCACTAACAAAAAACTGACAAGGCTCTCTAAATACTGATATAACATATGTCTCATCATCTATAAAAAATGGCCAACCAGCATGTTGCCGCATGTCTTCTGGCATTCTAAGGTATTCAATACCATGCTTAGATAGAGTTTCCTCCATTGGCCTAAGTATGTACTTTGTTAAAAATCTACCGCCAGTTTTTGGTATGTGTAAAAAATAAACTTTGTTATATTTTAACATCAAGACTTCTTTGTTTTGTTGTATTCTCCATACTTGCCAAGGACTGCTTTTATTGTGCCATCTTTGCGAAGGCGAACAACATTGCCACCCTTGATCTGTATTGGGTTAAATTTACGATGAGGACTATACTGCCCAGAAGACATTACTTAGCCTTTAATGTTTTTAATTTATGTGCAACAATTGTGTCTGTAGGCTTTCCATCACGATACAATCTAATGACTGCTGCGGGATCTTCTTTAGTACCACTAACGGTTACATCTGCTCCTGGAACTTTATACTTACCATTAGTAATAATTCTTGTTATCTTGCCTTCTGCTCTACCGCCAGAAGAATTCCAAGACACCATAGATCCAACGCCAATACCTTTAAATATTTCAGTAAGTTGTGTTACTTTGTTATTTGTTTTTCCAAAGTCAGCAAATAGTGCTTTATCTTTTTCACGATTAACAATTCCTCTTGACCAAGAGAATCCTGCATCTCCACCCCATGCCAACCACATGATATAACCATTTGATGGATTTGCTGAGTTGCCCCAGTCTTTACCTTTTTTGTCTACCTCATGGCGTGAGAAATATGAATACATTCTCTTTACAGTACTAAGAGATAGAGTTTCTCCTCTTGCCAATTGTCCTGCACGAGTCCAGCCAACTGAAGTTCCTGCACCTTTTGCTTTACCATCTTCTTTAAACTTAATTGCTTTACGAGCAGCAGATCTTGCACCTGCTGGTGGTGAGTATCCTTCTGCCTTAGATACAGAGTCTGTATCATACTCAACTGTATCGTCATCTTCCCAAAGGTCGTCTGCTTTTTTAGCAGGTACGCAATTAGGAACCATGCGTCCACCACTTCCAGGTTTCATGCCACGCATTACATAGCCCTCCCAGCAAGGGGCCTTTTTCTCTAGTTCTTCTGGACAGCAATCTGAATTTGTCATACAACTATTATAGCATAGAAATAGAGCAGTTTATAGACTTGCTCAGGTCGCCCCAAGTTACGATCCTGGGTTTATCCGTACTCAGCAATAAGGTTGCCAATAGCAACTGCATGTATCATGACGGAATGTCTTATATTATACTACTTTATTTTGATTGTTTTAGGCTTCTTTGCTTCGGGAACGTTTCTTTCCACAAAGACGCTAAGAATACCGTCTGCCATTTCAGCACGATCAACCTCCATATACTCTCCAAGAGCAAAGGTGCGTGTGAATTTGCGAGTTGCGATACCCTTATGTAGGACATTGTTTGCGTCCTCTTCGGTTTTCTCACCCTTTACAATAAGACTTCCATTATCCACAGAAACCCCTACCTCATCTTTGCTGAATCCAGCAATAGCCAAAGATAGTTTGTAAGTATCCTCATCGATTTTTACCACATCATATGGTGGATAAGATTGACGAGTTGCCTCACGATGGATATTATAGAAGCGGTCCAACTCTCTGTTGAAACCAATAAAAAATGGATCCTTAAAAAGATCCAATGACCATGAACTTACCATTATTTCCTCCTTGTTAAGCGAGTTCAATTTGTACCCCCCATTGAGCAGGTACAGTATATTAAACATAATGGGGCACGGAATTATTCCCGATACCCCATTATGATTTTAATTTTTAAAGTACTTGCTGTGGACTTCCGCCACCGCCAGACTTCTTCTTCTTTGCTGGAGCCTTCTTTGCAGGCCTATTCACAATCTTTGCAGACTTAACTGCAGCGTCTACATCTTTTACAGATGGTAGGCGACCAAACGCTGTGTCGTTTGGATTTGCTGCTCTCAATACAACTGGTACAAGTGCACCAAGCAGTGAGTATGCAAGCGTCTGTGGATCAGTTACTCCAGAAGCATACAACGCTGTTGCTGCTCCAAGAATTGATCTTCCGTATGACGCTAGTGCTGCCTTGATTTGTTTTTCATTCATTTTATTCCTCCTAGGATATGAACTTCACAATGGCCACCCAAATTGGTTGAGCAAGCCACAATCCAATTATACCACCCTCATTTTCTAGACTCTGTATACTGTTTTATAAAAGGAACTATTACTTCTACTTCTTCTGATGGAACAGCATTGATAAGCATATGGTTTATTCCTCTGCTTTCAAGGGTCCTTACAAGATCATCAAATTGCTCGTGAGTAAAGTATGCAGCATCAAGAACGGGCTGTGGGAGTTCTCCCTTTTTCCATACTGGTCTAACCACATGATTAGTTAATAAATTAAGTTCTTCTTCTGTTTTTCTGATAATTGGAGTAATTGCTAACATTATTTCCATACCATCTAAGTCGAGTGGAACTGATACAGAAGGACCTTTTAAAAAATCAGACCAGCCTCCACGAGCATATATGTGATATGGTAAGATAATTTTGTGTCCATATTTTTTTGCTGTTTCAAAAACATAATGATTTGTTGTTGAAACAAAAACATCTAACTTGTTTATGTGGTTTGGATCACGCCAATATCCTGGAGATTCCTTGTCTTGATTCATTTCATTTAGCGTTTTAAGAAATTCTATCATATAGTTTGATCTGTCAACATTGCTTGATGTATCGTTTACGTTTCCAACAACACCACCAACACCATTTTCATGGTCTTTAATATATCCACAAATCAAATTAACCTGAAGCCTTCCACGATCTATCTTATCCATTGATCTATTTATCATAGAAAGATATTGTGGGGATATTGTATATGGACGAATCGCCACTAAGTATTTAATATTCTCGCCCTGCTTTATATCTATTGCTGCCTTTATAAACATGTCTCCTTCTGGAATATCGTGCGTAAACATTACTCCAGAAAAATTATGCTTGTTTAAAGTTGACGGAGATTTCAAATTTTCTGCATCCCCCATAACTCCACCAAAATAATAAAACTTCATCATACAGTTCTACTCAGGATCTTTTGGAAGCAATTTTTTCAATTCTTTAAACTCTGAAGATATTTTCTTTAAAGCAAAATCATGCGGGACAAGCATTCCCTCTACTGCTACACCATATTTGTCATAATATTCAATCTGGGGCTCAACCTCATCAATAAATTTTTGTAGTCCAGTTTGAACAGACTCGATATATTCATATGCCAAATCACGAGAGTCTGAAACAAATTTTAAAAAATCTTCATTTGCTCTTTCTTTATCTGTTTTCTTTGCCTTAAACTGTTCTTCTTGATGCAATAAAAGTTTTAAAGTGTTTGCTATGATTATCTTGCCATTTTTCTTTTCTTTTAAGTAAAGAAACAAAAAAAACGAGACAAACAAAGATAAGAAAAATATTAAAATTAACTCTATCATAACCCTTTTCCACCCTCTCTAACTAAAAGTACTGTAGCACCATTATCTTCCAAAGCCTTTTTAACACGAACCATATACTCTATAGCCTCTCTTTTCATCTCTACAGTTTCTAAAGACATAAAATCTTTTTCTCTGGCCTTGACTGTTAAAAAATGATCATTGTCTATAATTTGTAAAGAAAAATTTTTAGGACCAGAAATTGATCTAAATGCTTTTTTCATTGCGTCTGTATACATATTACTCCATTGTAAGAGACTGCCAAGTTGTTCCCCAGTCATCCTTTGTTTTATGACTAGAAAATTCTTTTGATATTTCTCCACCTTCTAAGTATACACCACCCCAAACTCCCCATTCTTTACCAGAAACTCCAACAGCAAAACATTCTTTCCTTACTGAACATTTAGAGCATAAGAGATCTACGGCAGGCCTAAGTAACTCGTCTTCTTCATATTTATCAAAAAATACATTAGTATCGTAATCAAGGCATGCAGCATCGTCTTTCCATTCATGCTTATTCATTTTTATACTACATACTTGTCAGGTACTTCCCATCCATTTCTAGAAACGACATAAATTTTTTTCAAGTACCAAGCACCATCTATTCTTGTGCCATACCTTGATGTTAAAGCCTTATCTGACTTTACCATTTCAACAACATTCCATCCATCCCAAGACAAGTTATTGTTCTTGGAAACGATTATCTCCATTTGTTCAAGAGAATTTACTGTTTTCATTTTATACTCCTTAGAAGTTGTATATGTTTGTATTAATATTTTTTGATTTTGACAGACTAACTAAGTTTGACATTCTTTCTTTTGGATTAGAAACAAAGACAAAGTGATCACAATTATCAATATTTTCTTCAAGCCATTGAGGAGTTACCCTAAATAGTTTTATGGACTTTCCTCTAGACCTCATACCTCTTTCAGAAAGATTTACAAATTCCATGGCCATGTCATTTACTTTATTTGGTCCAGCGGAATAAAGTTTGAACTCTTTTTCCTCTGGTTTTAATTCTGACAAGGCTACGCCCATTGCTCTAAGAAAGATATTGTAGTTATTGAAGTTAGGCGTTCCCTGAACCCCTACTATCATCACTTGTCCCTTCTGTTAGTTTGTCTACTATAAACAACATCTTATCTAATTGTACCTTATCCATGTTAGTTGTGTCAACTTTTTCTGCAGAGTCTTTGTCAATTTTGTGATCAAAAAGGGGGGCTTTATAAAATGTGTTATTTTTAATCCAGTATGCCTCATTGTCTACAACGATAACCTTTGTCTCAGAACCCTCTTGATGCTTTACAGACTGAGTCCTTGGCTTAAGCCTTCTTTTATATTTTTTACCACTAGAATATCTGTGGTGTAGCATAGACTGACTGACAATTTGTCTATGGACTCTTCTTGTTCGCACCCGAAAAAAATAAAAAAATATAGACAGCAACATAACCCCTGTCAATAAGACTGCTCCAAAAGCATCGTTCATTGGTGGCCCCCTAAACCTATTCTATCATTATTTATAAAAAAGACTTTTTATTAATTGTTTAAGAGCAGACCTTTCGTTTGCATCCAAAGACTTAGTCTGGTCAACATCAAAACATTTTTCGCTAAGGTTTACGATAGGGTTGGCCTCTGTTACATCCATATCTATAAAACCCTTTTCCCACAGACTCATAATCATTTCTGAAAAATATTTTCCAAGTGCAAAATCAAGTTTGGGATCTATGTCTTTTAACATTTCTGTTTTGATATACATGTTTTGACCTGTTTCAGGATCTTTACCTGCAAACCTTAACCCACCAGTCAAAACTAATTTATCAAATATTTCACTTGCGCTCATTTGCCAGATTTCTTTCTAGCCTTTGCTAAGGCATCAAAGTCTTTTACCTTGGTATCTCCAAGATATCCCCATGCATATCCATCATTAATCATATGATCATTGACTGAAACTGTGTCGCCATTAACATATAACCAACCTAAAATACGACCATACTTTTCAGAAGAATTCATCTTTTCAGTTTTAATCACAACCGACTTAGGATCCTTCAAAAACTTTTTTAAATACTCTTTAGATTCAAGACCCAAAGCCTTTTCTTTAAGGTCTTTTGTGCGAGATTCAGGGGTATCAATACCAGCAAGTCTGACACGAGATGAAAACAAAATATCAAACCCTAAATCAATAAGAACGTCAATGGTATCTCCATCTACTACATTCTCTACTTTTTTTACATAGTATTCGTACATAATTTTCTCCCTCTATACCCAATACTTTATTATAGCACTTGTAGCAAGAATTGTCCACAGGATATTAAACCATATAATGGTTGGCAATGTTTTAATTGTTGAAGACCAGATTAATGCTAAACTTGACATCAGCGCAAAAATGTAAAGCCACCACCATTGTTTTCCAAGCAACAGTCCTGGAAATATAATTAATATTTTTGTCATAAAAGCAAAAAATTCAACAGTATTAGGCTTATTCCAATACTTCTTGTGCCCCATAGTTTTTAGGGCTCTTATCCATTCTGTTTTAAATTTCATTTTAACCCATTCAAAAATTCTCTATGATCAACACACTCGAACAATTTGTAGTCTTGATATCTTTTATAGTAGTCGTACATCTCTATACCTTTTTTATAATCTATAGAATTTTCCACATAAACCTTGGCCATACTCTTGTTAATTGTCTCTTGTGCAGACCCAACAAATGCCCAACTATTAGAGGACCAGTGCTCTCCTGAGTCAGACCTACTGGGAAGCCTATGCTTCCACATGTCAATTTTTTGTTTTAAAGTTTGGGGAGCATTGTTGTATGAAAACTTTTTCCAAAACTCAGTATCATCTCTCAAGGTCATATAATGAAAATATATAAACTCAGAAATATTATTGTTCATGTCAACTATATTGTTATTAAATTCTTCTCTTACCGCTTCAGAATTAGCAAAGATCCACAATGGATTATCAAATATTTTAGTCAACTCTACAATACTTACCCAAATTGAAGTTGCTTCTAGTGGCTCAACAAAGTTTGCTGCCAAACCAACTGCTACACAATTATTGATCCAAGGGGTTTCGTAGCATCCAGCACTAAACTTAAAACCACCTTTGTCTTTCCTAGGATAAGTTGGCTCATATCCCAAAAATTCCTCTATCTCTTCTACTGCCTGTTGTTCGGTTATCAAAGACGAGTCATAAACATATCCGCACCCAAAGCGTGTTTGTAATGGTATTTTCCACATCCACCCATATTTCATAGCAATTGCCTCAGTGTAAGATGGAATCTTGTCAGCCATTTCAATAAAAAATGGAACAGCAGAGTCGACTGGTAAAAAGTCCTTATAACTTTTCCACTTTGCATCATATACTTTTCCGATTATTAATCTATGAAAACCACTACAATCAAAAACAAAATCACACCGTACTGTATTGTTATTGCCCAACACTAATCCATTTACATATTTTTTTTCGTCTAGTAAAACATTTTTTATTGTTTCGTCTATTAAATTAATGCCTCTCTTAAGACCTATTTCTTTTAATCTATTTGCCAATTTTGTAGCATTAAAATGTATAGAGATATTTCCTACTTTCTTATAATTAAAAATAGGGTCTTTGTCAGCAACAAAACCAAAACTTGTTTTGCTACTGTCTAACACAAATGGAACTTTTTTTGCTTCTGAAATTTTTTCGGTAAAATCAATCTGTTTTACACTATTGTTTAATGCAATACTTGCTAAAATTAATGGACTATTGGAAATATACTTACCAAACAAAACATCAAAACCAAGTGATTTATCTGTCTGGGAAAACCCATGATAATAAAATTCTCCATCATTATTCCAGTTTGTAAACTTGATTCCATTTTTAATTGTTGCGTCACAATTTTTTATTAAATCTGATAATGGTATGTCCAAATGATCAAAAAAGTCTGTCAGGTAGGGGGTAGATCCTTCGCCTGCTCCCAAAATTCCTATGTCAGTTGATTCTATAACAGTTATGTCTAATTCTGGATATGATTTTTTAGCCTTAAGAGCAGTTAGCCATCCTGCAGTACCGCCACCAACAACGACAACACTTTTAATCATGACTTCCTTCCCCACTGTATGTAATTCCAAACACGCTCATGAAAATAATATATAAATATTTTACTTATCATTTCCCCAAGCGCAATTGTTATAGATATTGTAGCATTTTTGGTCACAAGGTATGCAATAATAAGTGTAAAAAAAGTTGCCCATATGCGATAACTTAGCGCTTTAACAAAAGATCTTGTCTTAGTTACCTTCATGAAGGCCACTCTAGTTTATCATTGCCTATTATATCTAACAACTTAGATACCCATTTCTTTACGTTTTTGCGTAGCCGATATAGCATGAATGTCTGCCCCCAAATCTACCTGCTCAATCTTATACCCTACATCACGACCATAAACAATGTTAGTAATGTTGGGCAGTCTTAATATTAATGTGTTCTTAAATGTATTATCTTGCTGAATATATGTTGCAACCTCATGATATTTTAATGGATCTTTTTCTGATGTATTGTATGTGTTGCGAACGCCAACTAGAACTTGATTAGTTCTTTTATGAGCCTCTTCTTTGAGGGCCTGATGTCCTTCATGCCAAGGCTGATACCTACCTAACTGTAATGTGGTTGGAGCAGACCAATCAAACAATGCACCCACCTGTATAACAGTATCTGCCTCTTGTTTTAATGTGTATCCATCTAGAATTCTAATATCAAATTTTTCTGGATCTTGCCACATTTTATTTGTATCTTCAAACCTACCCTGCTTAATTCTGTCTACCCAAACAATAACATCTGCTGGACCAAAGGCTTCTCTGGTTTCTTTGGTAGGACAAACAAAGTCAACAATAACAGGAGCGACCCCTTGATTTGCAATTAACCTTGCCATCTCTCCCATGCGACGAGCCTGCTCAATCCTATCTTCGGCGGTAAAGCCAAGATCAGAATTAACCGTAGACCTTACTTCATCGGCATTAAGATGTATGGCATTAATTCTTTCCCTAAGTGCCGTTGCTAATGCAGTCTTACCAGATCCAGGTAAGCCTATAATCTGTATAATCATTTTGTTCTAATCTCTTCGTTTGGCATTATATCAATGAGTAAATGAACTCTGTCTATCTTGCTAGTGTTATTTACAAAGTGAGTTCTTGAATTATTTATCTCCCAGCATTCTCCAGTCTGCATACTAACGGTATCAGAGCCAACACCAAAAAACACATTTTCGGTTGTAACTATTGGTATGTGGTGTCTTCTTGATATCATCAAATAGTCTCCTGAGTCATGGTGAGCAGCAATATTGTGTCCTGCCTTTAGTTTAATTAAAAGAACCATACCCCTAGTTCCATTATGAAGTTTTTCCAAATCTAAAATTATTGGCTCAAGAAGTTTTAATAGTCCAGCGTTGTTTGATGTTTTATTGACAACAAAACTTGTTCCCTCTTTCCATTGAAGGTCGGCGGTATATACAAAGTATGAGGTTGTGTCTTTGTGTACATAATAGTTGTCTTGTCTTGATGTATTTATAAACCACTCATCAGAAAAGCCATCTATATATTCTTTTATTTCATCAACACTATAATTCTGATATTTTTTAAAATTAAATTCTTCTAATGTTTTTCTCATTTTGACTCCAAAGTTGTGCTAAAATCTTTTGAGTAGCCAAAATTTGCAAAGTCAGAATTATAAAGATGCTGCGTCATACCTATTGCCTCTTCTGTGTAGTCTTTTATATATGATTGTATCACATAACTACCTACATTGTAAAAGCCGAGAGTCCACCCAAAATCATTCTCAAGTTCTTTTAAGTTTTCAAATTTATATATTTTATCAACCTGGGCCTGCTGACCGTCAATTATATAAAAAGATTGTGGCAAATGTAGTAGTGGGCTTGCAAGAGATATTTTATTTTGTTTTATGTTTTCAAGATATTCAATAAAAGATATGTTGGTTTTGTTTGTCTTATTATATTGTCCATAGCAACTATATGTTCTTGTGTATGGGTTTCTCACAACAGCAAAAGAAAATACAGAACTATCTATTACGTTTGCCTCTTTTAAATATGAATAGGGATCGTGGTGTCTTGGCCATACTCTATTCCAGTTATCTAAATTATTATCATAAAGTATTTTTGATATAGAAGATCCAGCAGTTTTTGGTATGTGAACAAATAATACTGAACTATACTCTTTATCTCTAACTATCATTTTGTGCAGCCTCAATATTTATTTCTTTAATAAGTTTATTTACTCTCAGATCATTTCCTTCGTTCCAGTCTGAATCTAAAATGTCTGTATTAGTAAACAATAGTAAATCAGTTATTTCTTCATCCTTTAAATTAATTATTTTTTGTTTAACTGTTTGATAATCTCCAATAATTGAAAAGTTTGTGCGTCTAGGATTAACAGGAACAACCTTTTCTTTATATTCTTCAATCTCTTTGTTTGATTCTAAGATTGTAACATTTGCGCTCACCATTTTCTTTTCAATTCCGTCAAACTTTTTTATATTCTCTCTGTATGTGTCCAACATACATAGCGATGTTCCCTCATACATTTTTGTAGTTTCTAAGGTGTAATCAGAGTATCCGCTAAAAACCATAGGTGGTATTTCAGAAACTGGACAATAAAATTTGTACATTTTTACAAAATTTCTTAAAAATGTAGTTCTTTTTTGTATAGTGTCTATTAATTCTGATTCTAAAAAAACATCTAATTCTATATTGGGCTCATCTGGTCTATTGTGAAAATCACCAGCAATCCAATTAATTACAAGTCTATTTCTGTCTATCTCATTATATGCTTTAGTCATCATTGAAAGATACTGAGGGCTTACATGATATGGTCTTAGTGCAATCATATATTTTAGTTTATGGCCAGGGACAAGAGAAGCAGCAGACTTTACAAAATAGTCTGGTTGTTGTGAATGAAAGGTTAACAAAACTGATTTATATCTGCAATCTTCTAGGTAATGAGAAAGCGCATCAAGGGGAAGTCTGGATTCCGTTAGCATGTAATGAATGTTCATTGCTGAACAAGTTTTTCTCGTTCATCAATAATCGAAATAACAAACTTCATCATTTTATCATAGCCTACAGCATTATCCATAATTTTATTATAGTGATGTCCACAAAAGAATAAATCTCCGTTTAGCCCATTAACTTTGACAAGAGCCTCAGCCCCGCATCTATCGCACCTATCTAAAGCAGACAACTTCCAATTTTGACTAACCTCTTCTTTATTCTTTAGCATACTAAACATATTATACCTTTCGATTATCATTTTTATAAAAACCAGAGCCACTGAATGTGACTCCTATATCTGAGTATACACGAACTAAAGGTTTATTGCAAATTTCGCAGGTATACCCTGGATCTTCATCAGACATTGCTCTAACTTTTGTATATCGTACAGCACATGCCATACAATCATATTCGTATGCTGGCATTACTTCTTCTTTGTTTTAGCCTTTACCTGCCACACAGGAAGTTTTAATTCATCTCCAGACCACTCATAACCAAGTAGTTTAACTACAAATTTAATAATTTTAATACGCATTATTTAAACCTCCTCAATTTAGGGATAATGTTCCAAAGTCTTTCATGCCAGTAATATGAAATAATTTCCCAGCCCAAGTATGTTAAAAATGCCAGACTAAGGGGTTTAAAATATTCATATTCCCATTCACCAGTAATTGCATATACTGCTGCAGAAAATATTAATGTTGCAACAGTGACATGAAATATTACAAAACTAAACGATTTTACAGAACTTCTTTTTTTTGATTCCACAATATTTTTCCTTTCTGCATTACACCTAATTATATCACGATGTGGGCAGTTTTTAGTCATACCCAGGACTGATATTTAGTTGCGAATGTAAGAGGCAGACCCAATTACAATCTTTGGCAAAGAATTTAAATACTCGCCAAATGTCTTAAATGTGTTACGATTTACATATGATGCTGCAGAAACTGCTGTTGCTGCAGAACTTCCACCAGTCGTGAAAGGTGATCCGTTATATTTAGTAATGTTTACTGCTCCAGAAGAAACCATATCAAGTCCAGGACCTGAGTTTGTTGCTGTTTCAAGTTGTGTTGCATTGCCAAGTGCTCCAACACCGATGACTCCACTAACGCATGATGGGAAGCCAACAACATCTCTGCGTCGATCATTTCCTGTTGCAACAAACACTGGAACATTGTTTGCATTCAAAGATGCCACTGCATTAATAGTAACTGTATCGTTTGTGCAGAGTGAAAGGTTTCCTGCACTTACTGAAGACTGGCTGACTGAAAGAGCATCAATACTGTATTTAGACGCATTCTTTGATACCCAGTCAAATGCTAATGCTAATGCCTTTGCATCTCCTCTTGAATTTCCAAGGGATGTAACATCATTAAATCTAATAAAAACAATCTTTAGACTTGGATTAACAGTGAGGGCAGACTTTACCATTGCATCGCCATGGTAGGTAACGTTGTTGATTGATCTTGGCCATGGAGCAGATGCTGCACCCTTGCCCTCCATAAACAACTCTCCGTTAGGGCAAGACATATTTTGGGAAGCAATCTTTGACCTTACAGTAGTAAAGCAAACCTCATGAATAATTTGAGGAAAGTTATTAGAATTAATAGCAGAGTCAATAATTGCTAAGACTCTTTCATCGTTTGCCTGAACAGGCTGAACTGTTGTGATTACAAGTAGTGCTGATAGTAGTGCTAGTAGTGTCTTTTTCATTTTTATCCTTTGCTTGTAGTTTGTTTTATTCTTTTATTTTTACAACTAATTGGCATGGGTCTCCGCCTTCTTCCCATTCCTGTTGCTCTTCTTCTGTCATGTATGGATCGCCATCATGAGTATTACAGAATGGTTCTGTTATCCAGCCTCGCTCAATACCGTTTGAAAGCCAGATACCGAACTCATCCAAGTCTTTTTCTTCGATCATATATCAATTATACTCTTAGCCAGTGACAATGTCAACTGGACCAACGCAAGAAGGACTAAATTTTATTGCTGCATTTACTGCTTGAAGAACTCTATTTCTTGCATTTTTTTGTTTATCTGTTGCATACAAAACCCCATACGCATACTCTGATCCAGACCCCATTGCCATATATGGAAGTGTGTACTTAGATAAAGACATATCTACGGCACTATGTTCATATATCTCTCCACGAATAGCGATGATCAAGCCAAGATCTCCGTCTTTTGTAGTATCAACCCAGAATTCATTATAGAATTCTCTTAGTTCTTTAATAAATTTAGTCTGCATAAATTTATCTGTATCTTTAATTGTAGGTGCTGTTGGCTTAAAATTATAACGAATTCTTTCTCCGTCTAATGCTCCAGCATATCCGATAAGATAAGGACCTATCTTCCAAACCTTTGGAGCCTCAAGAGACAGGATTGTTCCATCATCTGATGCTCCACGATCTCCAGCCATGTAAACTTTGCCCTCATGTCTTAATACAGCGATGCAAGTCATGTCAGTTCCTATTTCTCTCTTTCAAATAGTATAGCAAACCTAGTATTTTTAGTCAAGAACTACTTTGTAACAGTATAACCTTTTGATATTAAAAAATCTATAGCCTCTTGTACTTTTGGACCTACCTTAACAGGTTTTGAACTTGTTTTTTCTGATTTTGAATTAGAGACTGGCGCATTACCAAACTTAGGTCTACCAAACCCTACAATTGAAATAAAAATATTTTTCTTATTTTTCTTATAGGCACGAAGTTGTTTACAAACCTCTCCGCCATTTCTTTGGCTTCCCTTTTTATTTGAGGAAGTATTTCCTTCAATACACCATACCGTTCCATCACCGTTATCTTCAATAACAATACCAACATGAGATATTCTATCTACCCCGTCAGATGGAAAATCAAAATAGGCAATATCTCCTGCATCTGGATCTGCCATGTCTCCATCAATCCATGCGCCTGCCTTCTTAAATGCTGCTGCTCCACTTGGAGTGTAAACTGTATTAGGGATCTTTACTCCAGCCTCGTTAGCGCACCAGTTTACGAAAGAACCGCACCATGGCTGAAAATTGGCCTTCATAA
>Ga0194119_10003524_pt1:0-20000 | contig 25110 bp, 18 predicted proteins | sample TA2MahC100mmetaG_FD_148620 | JGI IMG/M metagenome (GOLD analysis project Ga0194119, IMG submission 148620) | Freshwater microbial communities from Lake Tanganyika, Tanzania - TA2015018 Mahale Deep Cast 100m | ecosystem: Environmental > Aquatic > Freshwater > Lake | place: Tanzania: Lake...
TGTGCTCAACGCGGGGGACGGCACGCACGAACATCCGACGCAAGGACTGCTCGATATCTTCACGATCCGCGAGCATCGCCAGAAAATCGCGGGCCTGACCGTCGCCCTCGTCGGCGACATCCTGCATAGCCGCGTCGCTCGGTCGAACATCTGGGGACTGAAGAAACTCGGTGCGCGAGTCATCGTCTGCGGGCCTTCGACGTTGATCCCGGCGCACGTCGAACGGCTGGGAGTCGAAGTCTCGAACAATCTCGACGAGATTCTCGGCCAGTGCGACTGCATCAACCTGCTGCGAATTCAGTTTGAGCGGCAACGTTCCGCGTTCTTCCCGTCGATCCGCGAGTACGCGCACTTCTTCGGCATGAACGGTGACCGCATCCGCCGAGCGAAGTCCGACGTGCTGATCCTCGCTCCCGGCCCGATCAATCGTGGCGTCGAGATTACTCCTGAAGTCGCCGACGGCTCGCATTCAGTTATTCTCGATCAAGTCACCAACGGCCTTGTGATCCGCATGGCCTGCCTGCACCTGCTGCACAATCGGCGGCAGGAAGAGTCCCCTTAGCGTCAGCGAAAATCCGATGAGCACTACCCTGATTCGCGGCGGACGTATCGTCGATCCCAGTCAAAACATTGATCGGGTCGGCAATCTGTTTTTGCGCAACGATCGAATCGAAGGGATCGACACGGGCGCGGCGGTCGCTGATCACGTCATCGATGCGGCTGGCATGATCGTCTGCCCCGGCTTGATTGATCTGCACGTCTCGCTGCGCGAGCCAGGCGACGAGAAGGATGAGACGATCGAATCGGGGACAGCCGCGGCGCTGGCGGGGGGGATGACATCAGTCGCGTGCATGCCGGACACCTCACCGGTTGTTGATAACCGCGCGGCTGCTGAGTTCGTGCAGCTTCAATGTGCGCGTGCCGGACACTGCAACGTCTTCCCGTTGGGAGCTGTCACCAAGAATCACGATGGGCAGGAACTCGCGGAAATCGGTCAACTTGTCGAAGGGGGCGCGGTCGCCTTCACCGACGCCAAGAATCCCGTCGCGAACGCCGAGATCATGCGGCGAGCGCTCGAATACACGCGCATGTTCGGCCGGCCGATCTTCAATCATCCGCTGGTGCCGGAACTCGCGGCCAAGGGGATCATGCACGAAGGCTACTACTCAATGCAGTTGGGCCTGCGCGGCATCCCGGCCGGAGCCGAAGTCATCATGGTCGCTCGCGATATCGCGCTGGCTGAGATGACCGGCGGACACATTCACCTGATGACTCTTTCGACCGCTGGGGCTGTCGAGCAGATTCGCCGGGCAAAGGCCAAGGGGTTGCGAGTCACCAGCGAAGTCACTCCGCATCACCTCGCTCTGACCGACGCGAGCCTGAGCAACTACGAAACCAACTTCAAAGTCGATCCGCCGCTGCGATCCAAAGAGCACATCGACGCTCTGATCGAAGGGCTGCGAGATGGCACGATCGACGTCATCAGTTCCGACCATCAGCCGTTTGCTGAAGAGAAGAAGCAGAACGAGCTCGACAGCGCACCGGCGGGCGTTGTGGGACTCGAAACGCTGCTGCCGATCTGCATCAAAACACTGATTGAAACGGGGCACCTGACCTGGTCGAAGCTGATCGCCAAGCTGACGGTCAATCCGGCGACGATCCTGGGCATCCAAAAAGGGACGCTGAAATCCGGCCACGATGCGGACGTCACGATCATCGATCCGACGACCTCCTGGCGAATCGACCCCGCCAAGTTCAAATCGAAAGGCCGCAACACCCCGTTCGCCGGCTGGGAAGTCAAAGGCCGAGCCCACACGGTCATCGTCACCGGCCGCGTGCGGCATCGCGTGTGAACTTTGGAGTGCGATGCCGATACACCGCACTCCCGAAGACTTCTCCGCCGAGATAACCGGCGTGAGTACCAAGCGTCTCTTCCAACCGCAGCAACTGGTTGTACTTCGCGAGCCGTTCGCTGCGGGCGACCGAGCCAACTTTGAGCTGTCCCGCTCCGGTCGCGACGACGAGATCGGCAATCGTCGCATCCTCGGTCTCGCCACTACGGGCCGACACGACTGGCAAGTAGCCGTTGTCGATGGCCAGCCTCAGCGTTGCCAGCGTTTCGCTGAGCGTGCCGATTTGATTCAGCTTGATGAGCACGCTGTTGGCCACACCGCGCTCGATTCCTTCACGCAGCCGAGCCACATTCGTCACAAACAGATCATCGCCAACGAGTTGTACGCGATTGCCAAGCCGTTCGGTGATGAGCCGCCAACCGGCCCAATCGTCCTCGGCCAGCGGGTCTTCGAGGCTGATAATCGGATACCGCGCGACCCAGTTTTCGAGCAGATCGACCAGTTGCTCGGCTGAAAGTGGAGATGATGAAACACTTGGCAAGCGATAATGCCCATCCTCGAAAAAATGCGTGCTGGCGACGTCCAGACCAATCGCGACATCGTCGCCGGGTTTCAATTCGGCCGCTTCAATTGCGGCGACGACGAGTTCAATCGCCTCGTCGTTCGTTCGCAGCTTGGGCCCGTAGCCTCCTTCATCGCCGATCAGAGTGCCTTCGTGTCCGCGTTCGGTCAGCACTCGGCCGAGCCGCCGATAAATCGTGACCATCCACTCGAACGCTTGAGAGTACGATGTTGCTCCAACTGGCAGGATCAAAAAGTCCTGGAACTCCAACTGCCGTCCGGCGTGCAGGCCGCCTGAGATCATGTTGACCATCGGCAGCGGCAGCAGCATGCGCTGGCCAAGATCGTTTAGATGGGTCACTCCGTGACTGGAATTCCGATCACGGAGTGATTGGTTTGCTTGGCTGACATTGCGGCGTGCCTCGTTCCATATTTCGTGAAATCGCGCAACAGCACTCAGCCCGCGGGCCTCCGCCGATGCATACGCCACCCCCAGCGATGTGCCGAGGATCGCGTTCGCTCCCAACCGCGACTTCTGCGGAGTGCCGTCGAGTTCAATCAGTCGTCGATCAATCTCAGCTTGGTCATCGGCATCGAGCCCGACGATTGCGGAGGCAATCTCGGTGCTGACATTCCGCACCGCTTGCCGAACCCCCATGCCCTCCAGTCGCAAATCTCCACGATCGCGCAATTCAACGGCTTCAAACCGCCCGGTACTTGCTCCGCTGGGGACCATCGCTCGTCCTGGTCGAGCGCCCGCGCATGTCACTTCGACTTCGACCGTGGGTTTGCCGCGGCTGTCGAAGACTTCGCGGGCGTGAACTCGTTCGATGCGGCTCGTCACGATCCACCTACTTCACAACGAAGTTCAACAAGCGGCCAGGGACATAGATCACTTTCACGACAGTCTTCCCTTGGAGTTGGGAGACAATACCGTCTTCATGCCGAGCCGCGGCTTCGATGGCGGCTTGGTCCGCTTGTGCAGCGACGGTGATCTTGCCTCGCAGTTTACCGTTGATTTGGATGGGAACGTCGATGACCGAGTCCTCGACTAATGTCGGATCGAACGTCGGCCACGGCTCGAACGCCAGCGACGATTTTCCGCCGAGCAATTGCCACAACTCTTCGGCGAGGTGCGGGGCCAGCGGGCTCAGCAGCAACACGAATGGCCTCATGATCGAGACGGGGCGGACGCTCCAATTCGTGACTTCATTGATGAACTCCATCAGCCGGCTGATCGAAGTGTTGAAGCCGAGCGTTTCAAAGTCGTGTGTCACGGCCTTGATGGTCTTGTGCAGGAGCCGCAATTGCGGCTCAGCCGGAGCGACGTCTTGCACGGCAGGATTCAGCCGCGCATCGTCGGCTCGGTCGTCGGTGATTGTTCGCCACACGCGAGACAGAAATCGGAAGACCCCCTCGACCCCTTGCATCGACCATGGCTTCACGGCCTCAAGCGGGCCCATGAACATCTCATAGAGTCGCAGCGAGTCGGCTCCGTATTCCTCCACGACTTTGTCCGGGTTGATGACGTTGCCGCGCGACTTCGACATCTTGTAGGCGCGGCTGTCGATGCGAATGTCGGGTTGGTCAGCCAGCACAAACGAGTCGCCGGATTTCTTCACGGCATCTGTGGCGAGTTTCACCGCGGTCAGCTTTTCTCCAGTGGCTTTGTGAATCGCATTGCCATCGTCGTCGGACGTGACTTCAGCGGCACTGACCCAATTTCCGGCCGACTTTTCGTAGCCGGTCAGCTCAACTTCGCCAAGGATCATTCCTTGGTTGACCAGGCGTTGAAATGGCTCGGCGGTGTGGACGTGGCCACGGTCGAAGAGAACCTTGTGCCAGAAGCGCGAATACAACAGATGCAGCACGGCGTGCTCGGCCCCGCCGACGTAGAGGTCCACCGGCAACCACTGTTTCTCCAATTGCGGGTCGATGAACACCGCCGCATTCTTGTTGTCCACGAACCGCAAGTAGTACCAGCATGAACCGGCCCATTGGGGCATCGTGTTGGTTTCGCGTTTGAGCCGCGTGCCGTCGGCGGCGGTTTGGAACAGCCACGACTCCGGAGCTTTCGAGAGCATCGGTTCCGGCGTGCCGGTCGGCTTGAAGTCGGCCATCTCCGGCAACGTGATCGGCAAGTCCGCCTCGGCATCGACTCGCAGCAACCCTGTGGGCTGGCCGTGGGCGTCCAGTTCATGCCACAGCGGAAACGGTTCCCCCCAATACCGCTGCCGGCTGAAGAGCCAGTCTCGCAACCGATAGTTGACGGCTTTGCGACCCAGGCCACTCGCGGCGAGATCGGCAGTGATCTTCGATTTAAATTCGGCGGTCGGCAGGCCGGTGTATGCACCCGAGTTGATCGCGGTTCCCAATCCTTCGTAGGGATAAAGTGTGTCGATCTTGCGTTCCATCGGGAATGCCAACTCATCTTTCGAGTATTCGTATCCTTCCGGTGGTTGCACGACCCACATGATCGGGATGCCAAACTTGTTGGCAAACTCGCAATCGCGCAAGTCGTGCGCAGGCACGGCCATGATGGCTCCGGTGCCGTAGCTGATGAGGACGTAGTCGGCGATCCAGACGGGAACCTGCTCGCCGTTGATCGGGTTGATCGCATAGCCGCCGGTAAAGACGCCGCTCTTGGTCTTCGCCAGTTCTGTGCGGTCAAGATCGCTCTTGAACGAAGCTTGTTGGCGGTATTCGTCGACCGCCGCGCGTTTATCCGGAGTCGTCAGTCGATCGACAGCCGGATGCTCGGGCGCAAGAACCATGTAAGTCGCGCCGAACAACGTGTCGGGGCGAGTGGTGTAAATGCGGAGAACATCGTTTGAAGGCTCTTTCGGAAAGCCACCACGCGCACGCTCTTTTCTCCATTCAACAAATCCAGTCGTACCACCGATGTAGAAATCGACCTCTGCTCCTTCGCTGCGGCCGATCCAGTTGCGTTGCATCAGCTTGATCGACTCGGGCCAGTTGAGGTTTTCCAGTTCCGTCGCGAGTCGGTCGCCGTAGGCGGTGATGCGGAGCAGCCACTGCCGCAGCGGGATGCGTTCAACAGGGTGGCCGCCCCGTTCGCTCTTGCCGTCAATGACCTCTTCGTTGGCGAGCACCGTGCCGAGCGTGGGACACCAGTTGACCGGGGCTTCGTGCTGGTACGCGAGGCGATTCTGGTCTTGATATCGTCGCACGGCAGCTTCGCCGTTCGCGGCGACATTGGCGGGGATCGGCAGTTCGGAGATTGGCCGCCCGCGGCCGATTCGTTTCTCGCCATCAACACCGATCCACTCGCATTCCGCGTCGTACCAAGTGTCGAAGAGCAACAAAAAGATCCACTGCGTCCAGCGGAAGTAATCCGGATCGGTCGTGGCCAGCTCGCGGTTCCAGTCGTAGCTGAAGCCGAGCGATTTGAGTTGCCGCTTGAACGTCTCGATGTTTTTCGCGGTCGTGATCGCCGGATGCGTTCCGGTCTTGATCGCGTATTCCTCGGCGGGGAGACCGAAGGCATCCCAGCCCATCGGATGCAGGACTTGCTTCCCCTTCATGCGGTTGTACCGGCAGACGATGTCGGTCGCCGTATAGCCTTCGGGATGTCCAACGTGCAGACCGGCTCCCGACGGATAAGGGAACATGTCGAGCACATACAACTTCTCTTTGTCTGGATCGAACGGGCCGGTGGCGAAGGTTTGATGTTCGTCCCAGTAGGCTTGCCACTTGGGTTCGAGGCGTTTGGCGTCGTAGCGAGGCATTGTTTTTGAAACCCAAAACTCGAAATTCGAAAACCGAAACGAGGCGGGAGTGTAGAAACGGTACGGATCAAAACGAAGCAGCCCGGCTGCGGTGAGGCAGTCGGGCTGATCGTTGTGGGATGGCCACCTTCGGCCGTCCGTGTTTTGATGGGAACACAGGACGGCCGAGGGTGGCCATCCTACGAAAATCATGCGAACAACTTCGACACCGGCTTGCCGCCGTCGACGATCTTGATCGGACGGCCGAGCGGGCTGATGTTTTCGTGGGACGGATCGACGCCGAGAGCTTTGCAGATCGTTGCAAAGAGATCGTGTACAGTAACCGGGTCGTGATCGACCGCGCTACCGTCTTTCGTGGAGGCTCCGATGACCTGGCCACCCTTAATGCCGCAGCCGGCCATTGCCGCGTTGAAGACGCGCGGGTAGTGGTCTCGGCCTCCGCGCGGGTTGATCTTTGGAGTTCGGCCGAATTCGCCCATCCAGACGACGAGCGTCTTGTCGAGCAGTCCGCGTTCCTTCAAATCGCCGATGAGCGCGGCCATTCCGGGATCGGTGGCTTGGATGAGCGAGGCCGTGCGGCTGAAGACATCCTGATGCGTGTCCCAGTTACCGCCACCACCTGGCACGCCTCGCGAAGAGACTTCGACGAACGGGACGCCAGACTCGACCATGCGGCGGGCGAGCAGACAGCCCTTGCCGAACTCGGAACTGCCGTAGCGATTGCGTGTGGCTGGTGACTCATCATCGAACTGAAAGCGTTTGACTTGGGAGCTGAGCACCAGCTTTGAGGCTTTCGAATACAGCTGTTTATGGTTCGTCGCGACGACCTGACCGCCTCGATCAGAGAATTCTTTTTCGATTTGATCGAGCAAACCGACTCGACGATTGAAGCGATCCGCGTTGGCGGACGCGGCGACGTTCTGTGGCAGGTCACCAGGGCGATCGACGACGAACGGTTCGTAATCGACGCCGAGAAACCCAGCTCCTTCGGTCGAACCGACGGACACAACCGTCGGGAGATCACGCTCCAGATCGCCCAGCATTTTCGCGATGTTGCAGCCGAGCGACGGGTACTTGACGCTGCTCGACGGGATATAGCCGGTGTGCATCTGGAATGTCGCGCGTTGGTGCTGGCCCTCTTTGTTGGTGAGCGAGCGGATCAGAGCGATCTCATTCATCACCTTGGCGACATTGTTCCAGTGGTGAGCGATCTGAATGCCGGGGACGTTCGTGTCGATGGCTTTCGTTTCGCCGGTGACATCGGCGTTATCGGGCTTTGGATCGAAGGACTCGAACTGACTGGGAGCTCCGTTCATCCACAGCAGGATCATCGACCTGCCCTGCTTCTGGAGTTCGGCGGCTTGAAGGCTCATCAAGTCCCGCAAGTTGAGCGTTCCGGCCGCGACCGCCCCGGCCGTGACCGAGTGCAGAAACCCGCGACGGCTGACGCCGCGCGACGTAATGCAAATTTTTTCGTGATGGCTGGCCATGATTGGTCCTTGTTGGAGTGCGGCGATTCATCGCCGCTTTCCCTGTTTGCAGGCGCGTGAAGGCACGTAAAGCGGGAATGAATCCCCGCAGTCCAAGGTTAGCGTTTCGATATGAATTCACTGGAGTTCAACAAACTCCAGGCGAGGTCTTCAAAGGCTTCGCGGCGGTTGCCGACTTTTGCGAGGTACTCCGTGGCGATGGTCATTTCCTTCTTCGATGGGTCGCGAGCAAAGAATGACAAGTACAATTCGGCGATCGCATCTTGATCGTCTTTGTTGTTCGCGAGGATTTGTCCGAGGCGAGTGTTTCCGTCGGCCCGGAGCGCGTTGGTTACGATCGGGAAATTCATCAGGGTCAAAGCCTGCGGGATATTGCCGAGCAATTCGTCCTGCGGCGTCGACGGGTCGTAGCCGAACTTGTCCTCGAATTGCCCGCGAAGAGTGCGACGGCCGCGACCTTGCGGACCCTCAAAACCACGCGGGCCTTCGTCGATGCCCAGGACTTTGATGATGGCGTTGAAGACTTGATCGGACCGCAATCGCACGGGAATCGCTGAGGCGAACGGGACCGGGTTTTCGGTTGGCTCGTTGTAGCGAATCTGGCGTTGATAGGCGTTCGTCGCGGTGATTGTTCCCAGCAGCCACTTCAAGTCGTGATCGTGCTTCACAAACTCAGCAGCAAGGTAGTCGAGGGCGACAATCATTCGCGGCTTGCGTTCCGGTCCCATGTCGTCGATTGGCATGTAAAATCCCTCGCCGAGCAATTCACCCCAGACGCGATTGACCAGCGACTTTGCGAACCAAGTGTTGGTTGGCGACGTGATCCATTTCGAGAGCAACTCGCGACGGTCCTCGTCATTCATGCCGACACGTCCCTTCACGTTCGTCGTGAAGAGCGCGGGAGTCATCAGCTGGCCTTCTTCGTTGGGATGTTTCAGGTCGGGCATGTGATGCTCGGATTTTCCGCGGCCGGGTTGCATCGGAGGCTGCGGCATTTCCTTGAGTTCTTTAATCGTGAGTTGGCCATCCTTGTCCTTGTCGGCTTGTTCGACGAGGCGGTCGAAGATGCGGCCCAAGATTGTCCCTTCAGCTTCCTCTCGAGACATTTTGTCGTCGCGATTTTTGTCGTTGCGCCGAAATACAAACTCGGCTCCTTCGATCAATTGACGAAAGCCAGAAGGGCCTCCGGGGCCACGGCCACCCTCGAAGGATGTCACTGTGAAGCCGATCGGGTTATCCGGATCGCGTCGCAGCGTGATGCGCGGGAAGAAGGCGGCCAGCGAATGGAATTGGTCGCGAGTCCATTTGTCGGTCGGATGATCGTGGCAGTTGGCGCACTGCATCTGGATGCCGAGGAAAATCCGCGAGACCTCACCTGCAATTTCCTCCGGGTTCGCTTCGTGAATGAAAATTAATGCGGCTTCACCATGTTCGGAGATGTCGCCGCTGCCAGTGATCAGCGCGTGTGTGATGTCATCCCAACCGGCATTCGCCTGCAGTTGTGTGACCATCCACTCTTCGAACGTGCGAGACATCACGCGAGCTCGTTCGTTAGTGGCTCGCAGGAACAGCACGTCGCGCCAATAGCGGGCCCAGTTCAAGGCGTAATCGTCTGTGCCTAGCAGTTGCTGTACGACTTTGGCTCGTTTGTTCGAATCGGGATCCAGCCCGAACAGCGTGACGTCCTTGGCGGTCGGGATCGTACCCGCGATGTCGAAGGAGACACGGCGAAGAAAATCTTCGTCGTTGACCTGCTTGGCTGGCGTGACATTCGATTCAGCCAGTTGCGCATCGATCAAGCGGTCGATTTCCGCGGCTACGGCCGTGGTGTCTGCGGAAAGGTCGGCCGATTGTGCCGACGTCGCGACGACTTCAGGTATTTTCGTTTTGGCGGCAGCATTTTCGGCAGCGGGTTTGGAGGCGTCTCTGACTTTGGCTGCAATCTTCGTCGCGATCCCCTTTTTCAGCGCCGCATCCTTGTCGGTGCCGGTTTCGCCAGCACGCTTTTTGGCGGCCGCCTTTCCCGCAGCGGTCGATTCTTCGGCTCGCAGATCTTTTGACCAAACAGAGGCTCCGATGATTCCGCCGGAAAATCCGAATATGAGGATTGCCCCAATTGTTCGCTGCCAGCCGAATTGGAAAAAAAGGGTTCGCATCGGACGAGCCTTTCACTTGAAGCGCGATTTGCCGCAGTGGCCGAAAGTCGCATGAACTTTAACTTCGGAAGCGGACGACGAACATCGACGAATAAACCCCGAAGAGGGTCGGTTAGTTTCGCTGAAATCCCCGTGGAAATAACACTGGCCCTGCGTCAGGCCCGCCGATAGTATGGTCTTGAATGACGTCTGCCGCCTAACGGCGGGACCAAGCGAGCGAGTCCTGACCAACCTTGGACCTCGAAATGTCACCAGCGGGCCGGTGCTTTTGAGGTGGATCGTTCGTTCGACAACCTCCGATTTTAGGGTGTTGCGATGCGCTTTGATTGGCTCGCCCGGATGAGAATCCGGTGCCGCAAAATTCGGCGAAGGGGATCGCTGCTGAGTTGCCCCATTCAGCGATTGGAAGAGCGTGCGTTGCTCGCTGCGTTCACAGTCGACACCACCGATGATACACCCGACTCGGATCTGACCGACAACCTCGCGCTGGACGCGAATGGCAAGGTCAGTTTGCGGGCAGCCATTCAACAGGCGAATGCACTGGCTGGGGCCGACACGATCACGTTGCCAGCCGGCACTTTCTCGTTGAGTCTGATGAATTCCGGATTTAGCGAGAACCTTGCTGCGTCCGGAGACCTGGACATTCTCGACGGAGTGTCCCTGATCGGTGCGGGAGCTACCGAAACCATCATCGACGGATTAAATCAGGATCGCGTCTTTGACATCTTGAGCGGAGTCACGGCGTCAATTGCCGGTGTGAAAATCGTGGGAGGCACATCGTTCTCGTTTGAGAACGGTGGAGGTATTCGCAACGCTGGCATGTTGACTCTGGATAATGTCGCCTTCGTTGGCAACTTTGCATCGGGTGGTGGAGGTGCGATCGCCAGCACCGGTGCCAACAGCTCGTTAACGATCACTGATACTTTGTTTGAATTCAATAATTCAAACGGCTCGCTCGGCGGAGGAGCGATTTTTAACAGCAGCTTGGCGACGATCACTCGCAGCATGCTCAGGTACAACACGGCCTTGGCCAATGGCGGCGCGATTGTCAACGCAGGTGGTGGTTCTGTGGCCCTGGATCAATCGACGATCAAGTTCAACGACGCTGGTTCGACGGCCAAAGGAGGGGGCATCTACAACAATGCGATCCTCACCGTGAAATACAGCACGATTTCCAACAACGGGGCGGAAAGCGGCGGTGGCATCGCAAATGTGAACTTCTCCGGCATGACCTCCGCGTCATTGCTATTGGCGACGTTGTCAACCAACAGCGTCACGAATCAAGGAGGTGGAATCTTCAGTGGTTCCGGAACGTCGATGCTCATCTCGGACAGCACCATCGCGAAAAACTCGGCGGTGGCAGAAGGGGGCGGGATCTACCGTCAGTTGCAGGTGCAGCTCACGATGGGTGGCTCGATCCTCGCAACCAATGTCGCGGGTACAATTGGAGCGGATCTGTACGGCCCGATGAACAGCAACGGAAACAACTTGATTGGTTCAACGTTGGGAGGTTCTGGATTCCTGACGAATGACCTTCAGAATGTGGATTCATTTCTGGGGCCGCTGCAGAACAACGGTGGCCCGACGTTTACGCACGCATTGCTCTCCGGAAGCCCGGCGATTAATGGAAATACGGCGACGACTTCGACCCCAGACGATCAGCGGTTGATGTCGCGGCCGGTTGGTACGAGCGCGGACATCGGAGCTTTCGAAGTTCAGCCGACGGTCGTCTCGCTGCCTCCCAGTTCGACCGACGTGACGATCACGCTCGGTGGGCCGGACATTGTGGTCACTGACGACAACGGCACGATCATCCTGACGGTGCCGTTCAATCCTGCCGTACCACTCGTGATCAACGGGACGTCTGGTGACGATAACGTGACGATCGACTTTTCGAATGGCAATCCAATTCCGTCGAGCGGAGCGACCTTCAATGGTGGCGGCGGCTCGGGCGATCAGCTGGTACTGACCAATGGCACCTTTGACAGCGTGACGCACGTGTTCTTTAACTCGTCCAGTGGTCAGATCACGATGCAGGTTGGCACGACAATTTCTGTACTGAATTATCAAGCGGTGACGTCGGCCATCATCGACTTGTTGACTGTCACGAACCGCACGTACCAGTTCGGCGCCACTGCGGACAACGCCACATTGAATGACAATACGAACGTCGGCGATGGTGTCTCGAAGTTATCAAGCGTTTCGACCAGTACTCCGGTCGAGTTCTCCGCGCCGTCTGCGTCGCTGACGATTGTGACCAAAGAAGGCGATGACACGCTGACGCTGTCGGCCGTTGATTCGCTCTTTGCGGCGTCAGTATCGGCGATTGGTGACATCGGCAATGATCTGCTCGACGCCTCAGGGTTTGCGCTCGCAGTTTCTCTGCAAGGCAATGTTGGAGCGGACACACTCAAAGGGGGCTCTGGCAACGATGATTTGAATGGCCATTCGGAAGACGATTCGATCGACGGCGGAGCCGGGAACGACTCGATTAAGGGGGGAGCCGGAAACGACGTACTGGTTGGAGCGATGGGGGACGACGCAGTATTGGGGCAAGCGGGCAACGATTCCCTCACAGGTGGTCTCGGCAACGACTTGTTAGATGGCGGCACCGGCACGGTCGATGTGCTGATCGAGTCTGCCGACGCGAATTTGACGTTGACCGACACACAGCTTCTGGGAATTGGCACCGACACGCTGGTTGGCATTGAGTCGGCAAGCCTCACGGGAGGTGCTGGAAATAACACCCTCACCGCGACGGCGTTCTCCGGTGCGGGAACAGTGACACTCTCCGGCGGCGGCGGAAACGACACGCTGTTCGGGTCGTCGTCGCGTGTGAATGTCCTCAACGGAGATCAAGGAGACGACTCGTTACGAGGAGGCAGTCTTAAAGACACGCTATTCGGCGGGGCCGGCAATGATTCGCTGTCGGGCATGGCCGACGCCGACAAACTCTACGGCGAAGATGGCAACGACACGTTGTTGGGAGGCACCGCCAATGACACGCTCGATGGCGGCAACCGGATTGACGACATCGATCTCGTTGTGGAAAGCGGCAACTTCAACTTCACGCTTACGAATTCGCTTCTCATCGGGAACGGCACTGATGCCGTGGTCAGCGTTGAAGCCGCACGAATCACTGGGGGCAGCAGCGCCAACAAACTGGATGCCAGCGGCTTTTCAGGCAACGTCTCGCTAATTGGGGGTGCCGGCAATGACACGCTCATTGGTGGAACCGGCAACGATTCGTTGCAAGGCGATGTCGGCAGCGACTTGCTCAAGGGACGCGATGGCAACGACGTGCTCAACGGTGGCAACGACACGTTGACCAGCGGAACTGACAATGACACGCTCAATGGTGGCAGCGGCGATGATCTGCTGCTGGGAGGCATCGGCAACGACGCTCTCTCGGGCTACACCGGAAATGACACGCTCAACGGCGGAGCCGGTGCTGACATTCTGTATGGCGGAGACGGCGACGACAACTTGCTGGGAGGGGCGGGTAACGACACCTGTCTCGGCGGAATCGGCGACGACACGATCAACGGCCAAGGCGGAAATGATAAGCTTAGTGGCGATGGCGGTGCGGATGTTTTCATCGACATCGCCGACCGCGTGGAAGGCTTCGCGATCAACCCGCTACCGTTGTGGGTGAATGCGACTTGACCGCTCCAAGCGGAATGGGCCGAATCACGCGGCGCGGCGCGGCTTGTGCGGACGGTCCCATTTTTCTTTCATTCGCGAGAACTGGTGCAACCAGCGGTCATAGTCTTGCGGCTTTGCGGCAAAGAACTCGCCGACTTCCGGATGCGGCAGAATCAGAAAGTTTTCGGCGGCGATGCCGCGAACAACGCATTCCGCCACGTCGTCCGCGCTGAGGGCGTGTGCTTGCAAGAACTGATGGATCGGATCGCTCAGGTTGAGCATGTCTGTTTGCACTCCCGAAGGACACAGGCAAGAGACGCGAATCCCAGCGCGTCGATAATTGACCGACAGCCATTCGGCGAACGACACGGTCGCATGCTTCGTCACCGAGTACGCGGCTGAGCCGATCTCGGTGAGCAGGCCAGCGGCAGACGAGGTCTGCAAGAAGTATCCCTCACCGCGAGACAGCATGCCGGGCAGCGCGGCTCGCGCTGCATAAACGTGGGAAAGAACGTGCAACTCCCACATCCGCTGCCAGTCGGCATCAGGAGTCTCGACGCCGCCTTTGATCGTCGCACCAGCGTTTGAACAAAACAGATCGACGCCTCCCCAGCGAGCGTCGGCTTCCGCAACCAAGTGCTGAATGTGAGTCTCGTTGCGGACGTCTCCTGGAATTGCGTGGCCGGCGACTTCGCGAGCGACAGATTCAGCGGCCTCGGCATCGAGATCGGCCACGATCATGCCGCGCGGTCGTTCCTGTGCGAACCGCTGGCAGAGTGCTCGACCGATCCCGTGGCCTCCTCCGGTCACAATGATAACTTTGTCGCAAAGTTGCATACGGGTATATCTCGAAAAGCGATGCGATCGACGATATCGCCAACAGTCTGGCTGATTCCTGCATCTTCACAAAGATCAAAGCGCTGTAGCGGACCTACATCGGTTTCGGCGAATCGCACTGTCCGACAATTCCTGCCTCCGGCACGACTGAAGGTTTTCGAAAAACTGGTTACTCCGATTAGCAAAACGGGAGGGTTGACCCGGTTTTCGGCGATTCGTGGAAGGAATCGAAACGGACTCGGTGCGCGAACCGCTCGCCGCGTTTGTCGAGCGTATTACCACGATCACACCGCGGGGTTCAGGTCGATGGTGGAGGGAGCAACGACGACATCAACAGCGATTTGCTCGACTTCGTTATCTCCGAGGGCGGAAACGATCCGGTTAGCCAGGCGAACCTGTCCAATTCGTCAATCGCTAAATCATCTTGCAAGGATCGCGGAACCTGACTGAGGTGGCGCTGGATCAGCGTCAAATCCTGTTGCGGGGAGTTGATTGCGGAAGTCGGCCAAACACTTGCATTGACGGTGATGGGCATCCGCTTCAGACTCCCGCCGCTTTTTGTGAAGGCATGTTTCCATCGTGCTTGTCAGGGCCGGTACTTTGGAAGCGTGCGCCACGCGAGGCAACGGAGTGCCGCATGAATTGGTTGCGTTGGCGACATCGGCTGGAGTATCTCGCCTTTCGAGCGGTCGAATGCGTCGTGTTGATGCTCTCGCCATCGCGCGGACGTGAACTCGCCGAAGGCATGGCCTTTGTCGTTCATCGTATGCTGCCACGTCGGCTGGCGCGGTACCAAGAGGCGCGGGACAACTTGCGACAAGCTCTGGGGCCGAAAGTGTCGGACACGGTCATCGACGAGCATATCCGCCGCATGTGGGTGCATCTCTTTCGAGTGGTCATCGAAATTGTCCAGCTCCCGCGCAAAGTCCGCAGCGAGAATTGCTTAAATTATGTCGAGTACGGCCCCGGCCGAAGCGCGTGCTGGCGAGCATTCAACACCGGTCGCCCGGTGATGCTGGTCAGCGGCCACTTCGGCAATTGGGAAGTGGCCAACACAGCGTTTGGCCTGTTCGGCTATCCGATGGGGGTCATTGCTCGCGATTTGGATAATCCGTATCTCCAGGAATGGTTCAAACGCTTTCGCGAACACACTGGCCATCGATTGTTTTCGAAGGAAGGCGCGTCCGAGCAGATGTTTCCACAGTTGGCTCAGTGCGGTCACGTCGCTCTGTTGTGTGATCAGGACGCCGGTCCTCGTGGACTTTTTGTGGATTTCTTCGGAAAGCCGGCCTCGACTTTTAAATCCATTGCGCTGGTGGCTCTCGAATACCGGGCGTTGATCTGTGTTGGCGGGGCGATTCGGTTGCCGGACAACTTTCAACGAGACGATTCGAATGGCCCGTCGTGCTCCAAGTTTCAACTCGTATGTGAAGAAGTGATCGACCCCGAAATGATTGATGACCCTGATCCAGTCACCGAAATCACTCGTCGTTATACCGCCGCGCTCGAACGTCTGATCCGCCGCGCCCCCGAGCAATACTTCTGGGTCCACCGCCGCTGGAAGAGCGTCCCGCAACAACGCCGCTCCACCCGCAAGGCCGCGTGAAGTCGAACCTCACCAGCGTTCGATCGGTCCGCTGGGAACCGGGATGTGCATCTCTGGCAACTCACCCGTGCGATTGCCGTTCACCGGACCTTCGACGGCGAGCTTCTGAAAATAACGATCCAACTCATCGGGGTTGCGGATGAGCTGGAACTCGTGCCGCAGTTTCGCTCGGACATGCATCGCCTTCAAATACCAGTGAGCCATCTTGCGAAAGCCAATGATCGCCGACTCGATGCCGCGCCGCGCGGCGAGATACTGAAACTGCCGCTGCATCAGCACTAATCGGTCGTCAAACGTTCCGGCCGGGCCGAAGGAACCGGTCGTTTCCCACTCGACCAATTGCCGGAAGATCCACGGATTGCCGAGCGCGCCGCGGCCGATCGAGACGCCATGGCAACCAGTTTCGCGCAGCATGACCTCGGCATCAGCGACGGTGCGCACGTCACCGTTGCCGATCACCGGAATCTGCTCGACCGCGTCGACGACTTGCCGGATGCCGTCGCGATCGACGCCGCCGGAGAAGCCCTGTGCTCTCGTACGGCCATGAATCGCGACCGCCGCGATCCCTGCTTGCTCGAACTCGCGAGCGAAAAACGGAGCCGTCAGTTGCGTCGCGTCCCAACCGAGTCGCATCTTGACCGTCACTGGAATCCGCACTGCTTCAACGACCGCCCGCACAAGCGAAAGCGTCTCGTCGGGCCGGCACATCATGCTGGCCCCCGAACCGTTTGCGACGATGCGTCGCACCGGGCAGCCCATGTTGATGTCAATCGAATCGACCCCGCGTGCTTCGAGCAACTTCGCCGCCTCGCACATGGTTCCGATGTCGCTGCCGAAGATCTGCACGGCAAACGGCGATTCGACTTCGCTGGTCTCGATCAGTTCCAGCGTCTTTGGACTTTGATACAGCAACGCTCGGGCATTGACCAAGTCAGTCGTCGTCAGTCCGACGCCGCCGATCTCGTGAACGATCCGCCGAAACGGCATGTTCGTGAATCCGGCCAGCGGCGAGAGCAAATACCGCGACCGCAGTCGCAGCGAGCCGTATTGGACTGCCGGTAAAAATCGGGGCCGCCCCGGCGCATTGGCGACAGCTTGTTCGATCGTTGCGTTCATGTTTGCTTTGGTCGCCCGGTGATCGGGTACGCGACATCTTGAAAACCTTTGCCGCTGTGCTCGCCCGGTGGGATTACGCTGTCGATGAAGGCTTCGTCCTCGGCGGTGATCGTGATGTTGATCGCTCCGAAGTTGTCGTCGAACTGTTCCATCGTGCGCGGGCCGAGGATCGCCGCCGTCAGAATCGGATTCGCGATGCACCAGGCCAGAGCGAACTGCGTCATCGCGACGCCGCGCTGCTGGCAGTAGGCTGCGATCTGCTGCGAAATCTCGAAACTGGAGTCGCGGAGTTCCGCCTCCTTCATCCGCTTGTCTCCGCGGGCCGCCCGACTCCCTTCGGGGAACGACTCGCCCGGCTTGTACTTGCCGGAGAGCACGCCGCGGGCCAGCGGGCTATAGCTGACGACGCCAATTTTGTGCTCTTGGCAGAGAGGCAACAGTTCGACCTCGATGTCGCGGTTCACGATGTTGTACAGCGGTTGCACGCAGCAGAATTTGTTGAGTCCCAGCCGGTCGCTGGTCCAGAGTGCCTCGCACAGCCGCCACGCTCGGAAGTTGGAACAAGCGATGTTCAAGACTTTCCCCTGCCGGACCATGTCGTCGAGTGCTCGGAGAGTTTCGTCGATGGACGTGTCGTAATCGGGAGCGTGGTAGTAGTAGAGGTCAATCCGCTCGCACTTCAGCCGCCGCAAGCTGGCTTCGACGGCTCGCATCATGTGGTAGCGACTTCCTCCTTTGTCGTTCGGGCCAGTCCCCATGACTTGCCGACCCTTGGTCGCCAGCACGACTTGGTCCCACTTGCCGACGAGCGCCTTGCCAACGATTTCTTCAGACTTGCCGCCGGCGTACATGTCGGCCGTGTCGATAAAGTTGATTCCCTGATCGATCGCCTTGTGAATGATGCGGATCGACGTCGCTTCATCCGTTGCCCCGCCGAACATCATCGTGCCCAGACAAAGCGGAGAAACGCGAACGCCAGTGGTGCCAAGCAGGCGGTAATTCATGGAGTGATCCTTTGGCGGGTTGTCAGTGGTTCGAGGCGAGTTGGCGACAATGTGACGCCCATGCCGGGCAACTGACAACCGACAGCGGGCAACGACGCGAGTCGCGGCTTGAGTTCACCCCCCGCACCGATATCATGCGGTTCGATTTCTTCCGCTCTGAGGCCCACATGCCACCTGCGTCTCCACGTCCCGAACTTTCCGGCCCGCGAGCCATCCCATTTCAACCGCCGCAGGGGGATTTGGCGTTGCTCGCCGGATCGGCGAATCCCGTGCTGGCTCAGTCGATTGCGAATTATCTCGGCGTCCCGCTGGTGCCGGGTCGAGCACACGTCTTCAGCGAAGGAAACGTCTTTGTCCGCGTCCGCGAAAACGTGCGCGGCCGCGATGTGTTCGTCATCCAGGGAGTCCATCAGCCAGTCAACGACAACTTCATGGAGTTGCTGTTCTGGATCGACGCCCTCAAGCGAGCCAGCGTCTCGCAGGTGACCGCCGTCATTCCGTTCTTCAGCTACGCCAAGGCGGACAAAAAAGACGAGCCGCGCGTCAGTATCCGGGCTCGCGTTTGCGCGGACTGCCTCGAAGCGGCCGGCTGCGACCGCGTCCTGACGATGGACCTGCACAGCCCGCAAATCCAAGGCTTCTTTCGCATTCCGGTCGATCATCTCTACGGCCGACATGTGCTCTGTGATGCCATCACCAAGTTGAACATCCCGGACTTGGTCGTGTGTAGTCCGGATGTCGGCTTCGCGAAAAGTGCTTCGCAGTATGCGAAAATCCTCGACGTCCCGGTCGTCATCGGCAACAAGCACCGAGCTGATCACGACGAAAACGCCGAAATCCTGGAAGTCATCGGAGACGTCGCGGGCAAGAACGTCGTGCTTGTGGACGACTTTACGATCACCGGACGCACGCTGATCAACATGGCCGACGCCCTGAAGAAACGCGGTGCGAAAGACATCTACGCGGCCGTCACTCACGCCGTCCTCTCAAAGGGTGCCGCCCCTCGCATCGGCGAGAGCCAGATCAAGCAGATGTTGATCACCAACACGGTTGAAACGGCAACCGATCCGTTGCCGCCAAACATCTCGGTGATCTCGGTGGCACCGTTTTTCGCGGAGGCAATCCGCTCAATTCACGACCGCACGAGCGTAAGTAATTTGTTTCCTGAGCCTTGATCCGGGGATCCCCGGGGCTCCGATCGAGGACCAGAATTCCTCTGTGGAACACAGATCGCGGTGTGCTAAATTTCTGCTGGCCGAAATGCTTCAGTGGCTCCGAGGCAAAAAGGGTTTTCCGATGGCGCGTTGGCTTCCTCGCAAACGGACGATTCTGGGTGCCACGCTGGCGGCCGGTTTGATCGTCGGCATTTGGCTTTCAGACAAACTACCGCACCTGGGAAGTGGGTTCGGCTTGGGCTCTGGTGGCGACGGAATCCTTGGCAAACCGGACGTGAGCCCAGTCGCGGTGCAAGCCAGCGATGGAACGAACAAATCGGAATCCAACAACAACAACTCCGACGAGGGCAACGCGAAGCTGCAGTTCTCCAGTGCTGATCCACCGCCGGACGATGGTGTGCTGACGATTCTGGTCGATGGCCGGCACTATGCCGTGTGGCGCAGCTCGGACAAAAGTAACGGCTATCATTCCGCCGAGTTGGCGGAAGTCGTGCAACTTGCGCTGAACGCGAAGCCCAACGACGACGGCTTGCGTGTCCGCATCCAGCGCAGCGAATCCGCACGCGTCACCGCTTGGCAAAAACTCCAGACGGAACTCGTCCAGGCCGGCGTACCCGCGGAGTCGATCGTGCTCACCAAGGATTTGGTGAAGTGAATGCGATCGCGAGTCACTGCAACTTGCCGCGGCCCAAAATCGGCCAGGCAACCTCGAGTCGCTCGCCGCGAAAGCCATAAAAGTGATCGTGAAGCGGCGTCGTGAAATCGGCGTAGCCGACGACTAATTCGATCTTGTCGCCGATCTTCAGAT
>Ga0194119_10003526_pt1 | contig 25105 bp, 29 predicted proteins | sample TA2MahC100mmetaG_FD_148620 | JGI IMG/M metagenome (GOLD analysis project Ga0194119, IMG submission 148620) | Freshwater microbial communities from Lake Tanganyika, Tanzania - TA2015018 Mahale Deep Cast 100m | ecosystem: Environmental > Aquatic > Freshwater > Lake | place: Tanzania: Lake...
GGTACCGGATCATAACCGTGTGTTCCCCACGGATGGCATTTGCTCAATCGTTTCATTCCAAGATAAATCCCTTTTGCAGCACCCCATTCGTTGATGGCCTCAATGGTATATTGAGAGCAAGTGGGTGAATGCCTGCAATTTTGGCCTAACATAGGTGATATAAACCATTGATATATTTTTATGGGTAACATGAATATTTTTCTAATCATTTTTTGCAAAATCTTGATACAACAAACTGGGCTGTATGCCTTTATTGTTTTGATATTTTCCTGAATTATATTTATCGTATTCCCCTTCAATGGAGTGAAAATATATTTGACAAATTTCCACATCAGGGTAAATAATAAGCGGTTGAATAACGAAGATTTCTAGTGTCCAAAATCCGGCAAAACCCACATCACCAAATCCAGCCGTTATGTGAATGAACATACCCAAACGCCCTATGCTGCTTCTGCCTTCGAGCATAGGAACGTGTCTTTCTGTACGTGTAAATTCTTTCGTTCTTCCTAAATATAATTTGTTCGGCTCTAGCAGTAGTCCACTTTCCGGAATAATAATTTTATCTGTTGCATTGGGCAATTTCATATCTAGTTGGTTTTTGCTATAAACCAACAATTCGTTGTGCAACTTCAAATTGTAGCTATTGGGATTAAGCTGCTTTTCATCAAAAGGTTCGATGAAAATGGTTTGGTTCATTTGCTTCTTTATTTCCTTTCCGCTAAGTATCATGTCTAGTATTTATATATTTATTTCAAAGCAGTATAAATCGCCTGATTTAGTACCTACATGCAATTCGCTTTCTTCTTCGTTCATGCTAATACATGAAATATCATTATCAACCGAATGTATTTGAATAAATCTCTCTGAGTTTGCAGGTAGAAAATAAAAGATAAAGCCCCTTTCACTTGCTGCGACTAATACATTTCCTTTGTAAAAAATGTCTGTTATTTTACCAAAACCACATTTAAGTGTGGCGGGCATCTTTCCCGTTGGTGGTCCATTTGAAAAGTCCCAAATGTGAACGTCTTCAGAGCAGTTAACCACAAATTCTGTTGCCTTATTAGCCCAAATAATTTTAGTTACTTTGGAAGGGTAGCCACTTATCTGAAAGTCTTTGTCTTCTTCAAATGGGTAAGGCCAGAAATGTATACAGTTTTCTTGAGTTCCTGCAGCAATATATTTTTTATCGGGACTCCAACTGGTGGTTAAAAGCGATGTTTTCCATTCAAAGAGTGAATGGTTTTCTAGATTATTTGTATTGTATTCTCTTACACCACCATAATTTGAAACCAAGAACGAATCAATATTGAAAATAATATCGCTAATGGTGCTATTGAATGAATTATCCTTATGAGTTAGTTGATATTCATTTTCTTTTTGCTCTAAAATATAAAGCGTCTTTCCATTGGCAGCAAAAAGTATAGTACCATCAGTGTTTACTGCAATATGCTCAAACCATTTTTTTTCTTCAATCAAAGGAACACTATCCCCTTGAAGTGATAATGTAAATACGCCATTACTTGAAGCAATAAATAGTTCACTAGTTTTGGGGTGTACTACTGCCGAAAAAATGATGTCTGCAATGTTTTCATACTTATTGATTATTTTTCCTTTTGCACTATCCAACAAATACACACTGTTTTCACTACCAACTACCCAAATCATTTCTGATGCGGGAATAGGAATAATCTTTAAAATGAAACCATCTAAACTCAAAGTCCAGTTGATGTTTTCATCAGACTCATCTTTTAATCGAGAAAATATTTTATCGGTGTTAGATACCATTATGCCAAACAATTTTTAAAGCCCTCATTCAACATTGTTCTATCTAAGTTTCGTCCGATAAAAATTAATTGATTTCGTTTTTGCTCATTTCTTTTCCAAGCTCTATCGGGTTTTGCATCAAATAACATGTGTACACCTTGAAAAACTATTCTTTCGTTATACCCTGAAAAATACAAGATACCCTTGCTTCTAAAAATATCTTGACCGTAAGTTTGCAGTAAATGCCCCATCCATAAATTGAATTTTTCAAGGTTTAATGCGGCTGTTGATTCTATTCCTACACTACTCACTTCATCATCGTGCGAATGTGTATGTTCTATCTCTATGTTTTCAATTGGCTCTACGGTGTTTTTACCATCTTTCAATTGCATATTAAATTCATCAGGACCGTGTTGAGTAAAAAACAAAAATGTTCCGTCTTCTGAATCTAAACTAAATGATTGACATAAATCGGTTGTTTCTAATCTTAAAAGTGTATTCAGTTGTAAAGCGGCATTGTCTTTTAAATCCAATGCATCACCAGAAAAAGTTACCGTGGCTTCATGTTTTTGTTCTTCTAAATTTTTGTAAGCTGTAATTAAAACATCAATGCTTGGGTCTGGACCTTCTTCTAACCATAAGGTATATTTCCCTTTTTTCAATTGATATTTTACTATGGCTTCAAACGGAAATTCTTCTTCGGCAAATTGTGGATTGAGTTCAATTTTTTTATCCAAATCAAATGCTTTTACATCTAAAATTTTAGCTAAATCAATAGCGGCATTTTCTGTTGGATAAATTTCGCACATTGCATTCATGCTTCGAATAGTAGCTTGTAGCTGACTAACTGCATTTTCCTCTACTAAATCAATTTTATTGAGGATTACTATATCGGCAAACGCAATTTGCTCTTTACATTCAGCACTATCGTTTATATGTAGGTGAACGTGTTTGGCATCTACCATTGTAATAATGGCATCAAGACTAAACTGCTCTTTTAAATCGTTGTCAACCCAAAAAGTTTGTGCCACAGGTGCAGGATTTGCCATGCCGGTAGTTTCCACCAAAATCATATCCAGCTTATCTTTTCGTTTGGTAAGTCTGGTAAGGATTCGGATTAAATCGCCTCGAACGGTGCAGCAAATACAACCGTTGTTCATTTCAAAAATTTCTTCATCGGCTCCAATCACCAATTCGTTATCTACACCTACTTCACCAAACTCATTTTCTATCACAGCTATTTTCTTGCCGTGATTTTCACTCAAAATACGATTGAGCAAAGTTGTTTTTCCGGAACCCAAAAAGCCGGTTAGGATAGTTACAGGAATTTTAGTATTGTTCATAGTGACTTTTTTTATTGTTTACGGTATTTAGTGGGAATGGAATCACTGTTTATTGTTAATTCCCCCATTTGATAGAGAAAGTTTTTGCTTGTTTTTATTTCATTTTTCAGTATTTCGTGTAATAGCAAATCACATTGCTTGTGGTCTATATTTTTAAACCAAACATTATCAGGAGACAACATTGCCACAGGTGCATCATCACACCTGCCAATACATTTAGTACGTACGGTGTGATAATCATCATCAAGTCCTATCTCTTTTATGCATCTCCTAATAGCTTGCGTAACTTCTTCAGCATCTTTTTTCATGCAACAGCCACCATTGCAGATGAAAAGGCATTTTTTTGTGTTTATTAGGTCTTTGACTGCCATATTAGTGTGTATGATTAAATGCCAGAAATAAATAATAAAAACCCGATAATACGATTACAGTTCCCGAGATACTCGTTATACGCTCTCTCAGTTTTTTGTTGTTGGTTTCCATCTTTAAAAATTTTGATTTAAACACCACAAAACCCATTAGCAAAAGAAACATTGCCAATATAAATCCAGCAACATAAGCCAACATGGTTAATGAAATAATCCAAGCCGATGAATACGTAAATGCCATTCCAACAACTGCCAATGCAGACGGGCACGGCATAATGCCGTTGATAAAACCTACCAAAGCAGGATTGCTGTTTATAGAAAAAATATTTTTAGGTTTTTTTATGGTGTTTGTTGGCTGTGCCAAACTAAATTGAGTGTGTTGTATGTTTTGTGTTGCCGGCTTATGGCTGTGCAGTGAAGTGTTGATTTTGTGGTCATGTCCACAGCCGCAATTTTCATCGTGATGCGTATGTTTTTTTGATTTTAAAAGCATGCTGATACCCATATACAATATCAATAAAGAAGCAGTTAGTTGAATGTAAAAGTGAATTGACTCTTCTATGTGCGGAAATACCACCGGAACAACTAATGCTAACAAAATAAGCAAAACGGAATGTGAAATAGCCATGCTGGTAATGATCTTTACAGCTTGTTTTTTATCTACATCGTTAGCTATACTGTAGGATACTAAAAATGTTTTTCCGTGCCCTGGCTCTATGGCGTGCAAAGCTCCCAAGCCCAATGATGTTATGAAGGAAATGACACTCATGATTTTTGCTTTTTGATTTGTAAATAATTTAGAAGCAGCCCAAGCAATGTAACAGCCATAATTACTAAGCCCAATAACAACTTGTAAGAATCTGGTATCTCAATAGGTACTCCTAACTTTTCAAGAAACTGAATTACGCCTAATAGTAAACTCGTAATGACTACTAAAAGCGATATAATTATCTTCAGGTTAAATTTTGAATGTTTTGCATTTAAAATGCTGTAAAAAAAAAGACCATTCAGGGTGTCTGTTATCATCATTCCTGTGGTAAAAAGCAGTCCGATTAAGAATGCATTCCAATAGGCATAGTTATTCTCTATGCTATCGCCCACCAAACCCCAGGCAGCTACCTGTGTGGATGTATCAAACACTAAGGCAAATAAAATTCCGGTAATCAATAATTTTAGAGATGGAAATTTGCTCTGTGCAATAAACGAAGTAAGTTTCTTGTGAGGATGATTATGTGTTCCATAAATCTGCCCACGGCAAAGAACAAAAACCCCATAAAATCCGGTAAATAGTAATAGTGCGATGGGTATCCACTCAGTAAATTCTACTATGCGAGTGTATGATTTTAGACCATTATTCAATGTAACAATTAACACACCAATTACTGATACTGAAACCCCATGCCCCAATGAAAAAAAGAAACCACTCCAACTATTTGATTTTCCTTTTGAATGATAATTCAAATTAATTCCATTGATAATGGCAAGATGGTCAGGGTCCAACCCATGCCTCATTCCCAATATCAAAGCGAAAAACAGATAGGATAGGGTCATGCTTTCAAATTTTTAGACAATTCATTTATGAACTCTTCAATTGTGTAAATGACATTTTCAGCATCATCTCTTTTGCGAATAGAAATTGTATTTGTACTCTTTTCTTGTTCGCCTACTATGAGCATGTAGGGTGTTTTTTGCAATTGTGCATCACGAATTTTCTTACCCAATTTTTCGTCTCTATTATCCACCTCAATATCTAAGTCTAATGCTTCATTCAAGTGAGATGCTACTTGATTGGCATAGTCTTCAAACTTGTCGGATACCGGCAAAACAATTGCTTTAACAGGAGCTAACCATAGAGGGAATTTTCCCGCTGTATTTTCAATTAATAGGGCAATAAAGCGCTCCATCGAACCGAACAATGCTCGATGAATCATCACGGGGCGGTGTTTCTGATTATCGCTGCCATTATATAGCAAGTCGAAGTTTTCAGGCATCATATAATCCACTTGAATGGTTCCAATTTGCCATTTCCTACCGATGGCATCACATACCATAAAATCTAGTTTAGGACCATAAAATGCCGCTTCACCTTCTTTAGTGGTAGTTTGCATTCCTCGTTCTTGTGTGGCTTCAACGATTGCTTTTTCTGCCAAATCCCACATTTCATCTGTACCCAAATACTTGTCTTTATTTTGCGGGTCTCTCAAAGAAATTTGAGTTTTAAATTCGCTAAAACCTAGTTTGCTATAAACTAAGTTTACTAAATCAACCACTTTTAAAAATTCTTCTTTTAATTGGTCGGGGCGGCAATATATATGTGCATCATCTTGCGTAAATCCCCTCACTCGTGTTAAGCCGTGCAATTCACCGTGTTGCTCGTAGCGGTAAACAGTTCCGAACTCTGCATATTTTATGGGAAGTTCTTTGTAGCTTTTTGGTTTGGCAGCAAATATTTTGCAATGATGTGGACAGTTCATTGGTTTCAAGAAAAACTCCTCATTTTCAGCCGGTGTTTTAATGGGCTGATAGGCATCTTGACCATATTTAGCATAGTGTCCCGATGTTACATAAAGTTCCTTTCTGCCAATGTGCGGACTTGCTACATGCTGATAGCCGGCTTTACGTTGAATATTTTTCAGAAAACTGATTAGGTTTTGGCGAAGTGCTTCACCTTTTGGTGCCCAAAGCGGTAGACCCATTCCAACTTCTTCATCAAAATAAAAAAGATCAAGTTCTTTTCCGATTTTTCTATGGTCGCGTTTTTTGGCTTCTTCCAAGTTGCTTAAATATTCATCAAGCAAAGCCTTATTGGGAAACGAAATACCATACACACGGGTAAGCATGTTGTTTTTTTCATCGCCACGCCAGTAGGCTCCTGCTATATTTGTAATTTTTACTGCTTTTATTAAAGCGGTATTTGGAATGTGCGGCCCTGAACATAAATCAACAAAACTGCCTGTTTCATAAAAGGTAATCGTGCCGTCTTGTAAGCCATCTATAATTTCTAATTTATAGTTATCTCCTTTTTTTTGGAAGTAATCTAATGCCTCTTTTTTACTTACCTCCTTTCTAATGTTTTCAAATCCTTTTTTTGCCAATTCGAGCATTTTCTGCTCTACTTTTTTAAAATCTTTGTCGGTAAAATTATAATCACCAAAATTTACATCATAATAAAAACCGTTTTCAATAGAAGGTCCCGTTCCTAATTTAATACCAGGGTACAATAATTCTAAAGCATAAGCCAAAAGATGGGAAGATGTATGCCAAAAAGTCGACTTATGCGTGTCATTCTCCCAATCTAATGTTTTCACTAATGGATCTGTTTCTATTAACATGGGTAATCTTTGATTAAATAACTAAATGCAACAATGTTGCAAAGGTAGTGACTAATTTAATAAATGCAACTATGTTGCATTAATGCTTAAAGAAATTAAATTAGAAAGAACTACTAAATCTAAAACTGAAATTCAAGAGTTGATTGTTTTATTGACTGTGGCTTTGTCTACATGTCTTGAAGATGTTGGGCCTTAATTTCATTTGCCCAAAAATTACAAGTTCTGCGAAGTGAATTTTATCTTGTCGTGTCTTTTTGCGTAATGTTCGTAGGCTATGGGTGTGGTTGGGTAAAATTAAATGTGCTGTTTTGGGTCGGCTTGTGTAAGGAAAAACAGCTCTTTTAATTTTGCGAAGGGTTGGCTTGTTGTGATCCGATGTCAGCACGGTTATTGATGGTTGAACGGTCCCCCTACAATGAGGCATAACGGTTCACAAATTGCCGAAGGTGGCGATTTACTTGCATTTACTTGTCCCACCGCATAAAAGTAAATAGAAAGCACGAACTTTCAATTTACCAATGTCCCGCCACTTGCGGCAATTTGTTGTTAGCGGGTCGTTGTTCATTTTTGCACTTAAATTAAATCGTCTTTACTATCATTAAATAAAATATTATAGAAGGTGGTATCATCACAAAAGTCCCCAAAATACCCCAACGAATTAAAAGGGTGTTAATTATTTTAATGTCAAATTCCTTGTCTAAAGATTGATACATCTTTTCCTGAATGTAGATTAATGGAATTGATAAAGCCCACATTACAAATAGTAAAATAATGGAATAGAAAAGCCATGGTTGATTTTTTGTCCCGCCATAAACTGAGGCAAGATACAATCCATTTAAAACAGTTAGTGCTATACCCGGGATAGTAAGGTAAATGTCTGTCAGTTCTAATAATTTTCCAGCGAATTTCAGTAGAGTATTGTCTTTCGAAGAATACGCATACATAAACCAAATCGGTCCAACAATCATATTTCCCATAAATAAAACCACTCCAATTATATGAAGTATTTTATGCCAATGATAGGAAAGTAACAAATCAAATTTTATTAACCCAAAAAATTCAGATAGCGTCAAGCACAGTAAAATTAGTCCGTTTAGAATTGATATTTTAGTTATGGTTCTCATAAATTCTTTGAATTAAGACTGTCTGCAATGTGTTTTATTGGTTGGTTGTCATTTTACAATGCCCGCTAACTCGATTATATACGAAACTAAGTCAAACGCACTTCAATAACAAAAAGACCGAAATGCTCGTTTTGACGCGGTTTTACAGGAATGGTGAATTGCGTTTTTACGAATGTGAAATTTACGCACTGGTTACGTATATTATCTCACATCAAGTTAAGAATTACCCCTGTACCCTCGGATTGAAGTACACAATCGTTGCGCCTTTGTTTAGCGGAGTACATTTAGGAATCTAAGTTAAATTTTTCAATGTTAAATTCTAGGCTGTGATCTTCATTAAGATTCTCAGCATCTAGCAACGCTAATTTCAATGTTCGATAAAACTTTCTCTCCGGATTTATACCCAATGTGAATGTTTCGTTTTTTATTAATTTGTTCAATTGAAAAACCGGTTGAACTTGGTAAGGGTCAACCAGTAAATGTATAGGGAACTGATTTTTTCTTTCATCAATGAAGCATCCTTGTTGGTCGTCAAAAACAACATATTTCAGCTCTGCGGTTAGTTTAACCTGTGATATGAAATTAGTCCATTCGTTTTGAAAATTCTTTTGGGATGTTACAGAAACACTATGAATCATTAAATAGCTGTCTTCAGAATTTAATTTGAATTCTATTTCAGGGTTTGACTTATTTAGGTTTATCTGTTCCAATTTGGTATCGTGTTTTTGTATTACCGCTAACGGTTTGCATGTAGGCGCATACCCAAAGGGTTGAGCTTACACGCTGTTATGAGAATGTTTTAATACATTAAACTCTTTTTAGATGAATTTCTCCATCCTGCCTGATTTTCGTAGTTCACAAAATATATTTTTAAATCAGCCTGGTTTTCATATTTAACAAAATAGACTTTCTTTTTTGCTTGGTTAGAATATTGTGTAAAAAACCACTTACCATCATTACTGCCGGCTTGATTTTCATATTTGACTTTGTAAACCTTAAGATCAGCCTGATTTTCGTATTGAACTACAAATACCTTAACGTCAGCTTGATTCTCATAATCAACCGAATATACCTTTTGAGCTTTTGCCAACCCAAACGAAAGCAACATCGTTGCTAAAATCAATAAATTTTTCATGTTATGTTTATTTTTTAAAATTAACTCTTACTCTTATGGATTTTCGGAATACTCCCTGTTTTTGAAGTGGTTTTCTTGTCTCCACTTTTTTATTTTTGATTTCTGTCACTGTGGGTGGTCAGCCTGCCTTGAACCGCTATGTCTGTATAACTTGCCCATAACGGTTTGCGTTTAGATGTAAACCCACAGGTTGGGCTTTCAAGCCCTTATGGGATAAATTAATACATCAAACTTTTCTTCGCTGAATTTCTCCACCCAGCATAAGATTCGCGATTAACAAAATAAATTTTTAAATCAGCATAGGACTCACGATCAACGAAATATATTTTTTTTTGGGCATACGATTCACGATCTACAAAAAACCATTTGCCATCATTTTTACCTGCGTAACTCTCGCGATCCACCTTATAAACCAATAAATCAGCGTAACTCTCTCTGTCTACTACAAAAACTTTCACGTCTGCATAAGATTCTCGACTTACTGTAAATACCTTTTGAGCACTAACCTCGATACAAGTGAGCAACATCATTGCTAAAATCAATAAATTTTTCATTTGTTATTCTTTAAATTTTTCATTCTTACTCTTTTCGATTTTCAGAATCCTCGTTGTTTTTAAAGTGGTTTTCTTAACTCCACTTTTTTTCTGTCACATTGGGTGGTCAGCCCGTTGGCTTTCGCAGACCGTCTTGGTTTTAAACTTGCCCATAACGGTTTGCTGCCTTGCGATCGGCCCGACTCTTTATATAAAATCTTTACTTCGAAGTTATATTTATTTTCTTTCAAATTTATCGTTGTTCCGAAGCAAGATTGGAGGGTTGGCGCAAGACAGCTGTTATAGCCAGTACTTATTTAAAAGTGTAACCTATACTCATACCTGGCCAAGGAAATGCTGCATATCCAATACCAACAACATTATTAAATGAAGAAAAATTACGGGACTTTTCGTTTCCAAATTTATAAGTTCTAACATTCAATATATCGATCATAGGAGTTGCAGTTGCTCTGAAAAAAAGTCCACCATTTGGTCTTTGAAAACGATATCCAATTTTTGGGGTCAAGTATGTGTAAAAATCAGAAACCATGTTTGAATTTGGATTAACAACAAGTGAAGTCAATCCAATTCCTAATTCTAAATGATGACTTTTTTTACCAAGAAGCCAATTATATGATATTGGTATTCCACAGTAAGTACCATCTCCGAATCCCAATGATTCAGGAACATAAACAAAACCGACTGTGAATGAATTCATGAATCTTTTTTCTGTATTGAAAAGTCTATCGTAATTTATTGAATAACAAAAACCTTGTCCAAACGCTTCCGCATAAATTGTGTTACGTTCAAGATCGTCATTTGAATTTTTTTCTTGACTAAACACAGAAAGTACACTCATTAGAAATATTGTAATTACTACCGTTCTCTTCATAATTCAATTTTTTATTAGGTCAATTTAATTCAATTATTTGTTACACCCCAATTTTTCATCGTGCTTTTTATTGGCTATAACTTACTTATAACATTACCAAAAGTTTATCAAGCAAACACCCTCTGCTGTAATAGTATTACTTTTAGTGTACATATAAATTTAGAATAAATCTTACAAATCATCGAATGGGGAACGGATTTGTTTTAGGTTTTTGGTGCTTACGTGGGTATAAATCTCGGTGGTCCTAGAACTTGAATGACCCAGAAGTTCTTGAATGTAACGCAAATCGGTTCCGCTTTCCAAAAGATGGGTGGCATAACTGTGCCTTAACCAATGCAAACTAACAGGTTTTTGATTGCCCGCTTTTTGTAAGGCTTGTTTTAATACTTTGGCCAAACTCATTTCACTGTATTTTGTGTTGGTCATTTGCCCTTCAAACAACCATGTTTTCGGTTTGTAGGCTTTATAATAGGTTCGTAGCATTTCAATGATTTTATCACTGATCGGGATCACGCGGTCTTTTTTACCCTTGGATTGTCGAATAAACAATAAGTTTCGTTCCGAGAGCACATCCTTCAAGGTTAAATTCAATAATTCACTTCTTCGCAATCCGCAAGCGTATATTAAGCTCAACATGGCACGGTGTTTTAGGTTCGTGGGAGCCTCAAGTATCGCCTTGATTTCCTGCTTACTTAACACATTTGGTAGGCGCTTTTCCCTTCGTGGTCGTTGTATGTTATCGAGGTTCATGACCCGATTAAACCGGTTTCGATAAAATAACTTGATGGCATTGATCACCTGGTTCTGATAACTCGCCGATAGATTCTTTTTGAGGATGTAACCCGTATTGAAGTGCGTAATATCAGCAATTCCCAGTTGTTTTGGATCCTGGTTATTATGAAATTGAAAAAATACCGCTAAGGCGTCCGTGTAGGTTTTGATGGTGTTAGGACTATAGCGTTGGGATATCAAATAATGCTTGAAGTGCGCTAGATGGGCATTAATGTTCATAAGGTTATTTTTTAAATCCAATTTCTTTTCGATTGGGTTGTTGTATTGATTTTTGGTCTTTCTGGATGAGGTAGTTCAAGACCTGGTCGATATCATTGAACTTTTGGTTGTGAAGTTTTTCAAGATCTGATAGTTTATCCGAAAGTTCCTGATAGGTCATGGCCCATTGACGCATCATTACAAAAGCACGCATGATTGTCATGTTCGGTAAATGAAAAAGGTTAGAATTTAATTACACAAAAGGCGGCCTGCGGCCGCCTATTAGATCGTTTGGTTGGTGGGTGCTGTTTAGGGCAATACAACGAGGTCGTTGATTTCGACTTCCGTGACAAAGCGGCGCTGGCCGCCGAAGCGGTAGAAGCGCCCGACGAGTTTGCCTTCGATGGCGAGATGCACACCTTTGGCGCCAAATTCTTCGACTACCTTGGCCCAGCGGCCCCAAGCGGTGAGCAGGTGCCATTGGCTGCGCTGGCGCATGATGCCGTCGGCATCGAGGTAGTTTTCTTTGGTAGCCAACGTAAAACGCATGAGCTGTTTGCCGTCCTCGAGTTTTACATGGCGTGCCTCGGCAGTCATGTAGCCGATGAGGTTGACGTGGTTCATGTGAAGATTTGGGTTGGCAGACATGCGAGGCAACTCAGGCTGCGATTTCGCTGCTTGCTGCTTCATGATTTGTTTTTTTGGGCTGAACCATAATGAAATCATAGAGCTCAATGATGGTGGCAAAACGTTTTTCGCCGGCTTTGTTTTCGTATTGTTGGTTGACCAACTTGCCCTCGACGACTACTTCCATGCCTTTTTCGAGTTTCTCGCCCACTTTTTCGGCAATTTTGCCCCAAGCATTGATGGTATGCCACTGTGTAAAATCATGCCACTCGCCGTTTTTGTCTTTGAAGTTTTCATGGGTAGCCAAAGAAAAGCGGGCAAGTAAACGCCCTGAATCAAATTTGACCAACTCTGGCTGGCCACCCAAACGCCCCATGAGGCTCACTTTGTTTTTAAAAGCATTCATAACTAAAAATTTAATTGGTGAGCACCAAAGTTCTATTGAGAGGCAGCTATTAATCGGTAGTTAAGTGCTTAATGTCGGATAAATATTTACCGGCAAGTAAAAAGGCGCTGAAGGGCTTATTTAATCGAAGATTTGCAACCGTATCCGATAAAATACCACCCTTTACGTTTGTAGCAAAAAAACACGACCATGTCTAAAATCATAAACAATCTTTACTTTAAAATTGGCGGTATTGTCTTGATCGCCTTTCTTTTAATTGGCAGTATTGGGGTGTTCATCTTACTAGGCCTAGTGATGTATTTATCTAGAAAGATTGACTGGTAAAACCTCAATCAGCAAAATCCTGAAGCTTAACGCTTCCAGATTTCGTAACTCTTTAAAGCTTGGTGCTGCAACATGGACAAACCGTTCATGACTGCAGCACCTTGTTTTTTAGCGCGTTTCATCAGTTGGGTCTCTGCCGGATTATACACCAAATCAATTACCAAATGGGCTGGCGTGAGGTGCTCAAATGGGAGCTCAATGCACTCCGTTACATTTGGGAAAGTGCCTATTGGTGTACAATTGACAAGTACTTTACAAGCGTGAAGCATATGGTTATTGATATCCTCATAGGTGAAAACCCCATTTGCTTCAAGGCCATTTCTCGAGATATAAAATACATCTAGTCCTATTTGTTTGAAAACATGCGCTACTGCTTTGGAAGCGCCGCCAGTTCCAAAAATAAGTGCGCGCTCGTGCTCGAAAGTCAAAAAGGGCTTGATGCTCTGGGCAAAACCATACGCGTCGGTATTATAACCCACTTTCTCTCCATTTTCAAAAGCAATAACATTGACTGCTCCAATCTGGGCAGCACTTTCATCCAAGCGGTCTAAATAGGGAAGCACACTTTCTTTGTAAGGAAAGGTGACGTTGAGGCCGGCAAGGTTTTCATTGAAAAGCGCTTGTATATCTTCGATTGCAGCCAATTCGAAATTACTGTACTGCGCGTCTATGTTGTTCTTCTCAAAGTAATCTTTGAAAAACGAAGCCGAAAAAGAATGTCCAAGAGATTTGCCGATCAGGCCGAAGAGTTTGTACATGTTACTGAATGGCAAAAATTAATGGGAGTGTCAAGTACATCGAGACTGCTTTTCCATTGACCATACCGGGCTTCCACCGAGGCATGCTAGCTACCAAACGAATGGCTTCTTTGTTGCAGGATGGGCAATAGGTAGTGGCTTTCATGATTTTGATATCCTCGATCAGCCCTTCCTTGTTCACTACAAATTGAACAAATACCCTGTTATTCATTTCTTTGTCGGAAAATTCTAATACTTCATTTAAATTGATGTTTTCACGAATAAATTTATTCAATACTTCAAACCCTCCAGGAAATTCGGCATCTTGTTCGACAATATCATAGATTTTACTCGTGTCGGTAGTTGCTATTGGCTCTTGAGTCAAAGCTATTGAACTTAGCGTCAATAAAAAAAAGAGGCCGGCGGTGCTTTTCATTATGCAAACATACAAATGTTTACCTTTACAAGATGCAAGGGCTCGTTCTGAAATCGACTGGAAAATGGTATCAAGTTTTACTTGAAGACCAGCAAATTGTGCAGGCAAGTATCCGAGGTAAACTGCGTTTGGAAGGCCTTAAAACCACCAACCCGATTGCAGCCGGTGATCGCGTTCAAATGCAACCCGGATCAGACGAAGGATGGGCCATTACCAGCATTTTACCGCGCCAAAATTATATTGTGCGCAAGGCAACCAACCTCAGCAAGCAAATGCAAATTTTGGCGACAAACATAGACCGTGCGTATTTGGTCGTCACTTTAAAATCTCCAATAACCCAAATTGCGTTTATTGACCGTTTTTTAGTGGCTGCCGAATCTTTTCGGATTCCGACGACACTCTTGTTCAACAAAATTGACCTCTTCGACCAAGAGGATCGTGAATACTTTGAGGCACTCCAATTCATTTACGAAAATATTGGTTATCCGTGCTACGGCATTAGCGCCGAAGACCCGAATAGCATTGCATTTCTGAGAGCTGAAATTGCTGGCAAGCAGGTCATGATTTCTGGCAATTCTGGCGTTGGAAAAACCACATTGGTGAATAGCCTCGATCCCCATTTAGACCTTCGTACCGGCGAGATTTCAAAAGCGCACGAACAGGGCAAGCACACCACCACTTTTGCAGAAATGCATGCGCTAAGTTCTGGCGGCTACATCATAGACACTCCTGGCATTCGTGCCTTTGGTTTGGTTGACTTAGAAAAAGAACATTACGCCCATTACTTTCCAGAAATGCGTGCCTTACTCGGCGAGTGCCGCTTCAACAACTGCAAGCACCTCAATGAACCGCACTGTGCCGTAAAAGCTGCCGTTGAAGCCGAACAAATTGCAGCCCACCGCTACCAAACTTACTTGCAACTCATGCACGAAGACCCCTCTGACCCTTACCGCAGAAGCGAATTTTAAATTTGAAGCGATGAGAATAGTAATCCAAAGGGTAAGTGAAGCGGCAGTTAAAATCGACGGTGCTGTTGTGGGAGAAATCCATAAAGGCCTTCTCATTTTACTTGGCATCGAGCAAGATGACACCCGAACAGATGCCGCTTACCTTATTCAAAAAGTCAGTAACCTACGGATTTTCTCCGATGCAGACGGCAAAATGAATCTCAGTATTCAAGAGGTTGGCGGCCAATTTTTAGTCGTGAGTCAGTTTACTTTACACGCAGCTACCCGAAAGGGCAATAGGCCAAGTTATATCAAGGCCGCGCGCCCCGAACAGGCCATTCCGCTATACGAGTACTTTGTTGCAGAACTTCAGAAAACGACCAATAGCACCATTCAAATCGGCCGTTTCGGGGCCGACATGCAAGTATCTTTGGTCAACGATGGCCCAGTGACGATTATCATAGATTCGAAGGGAGAATTATAACTTATTAAATATCTCCATCACTTCTTCTCCTGCCTCCACATGCGCCATGTGTCCACATTCGAGAAGGTGAATTTTTGGGCCCTTAATTTTTGACTGCAATTCGGCTACGCTCACCAAACGGTCTAACTTGCCGTGAATAAAAATGAAGCGTTCGGGATTGGCATTAACAAATTCTGTGAAGTCAGCTCTTTCTCTCATGGCGAGTGCTGCAAAAGCGATGGCTTCAGGGGTCATGCAATTGGCTTCTTCGATTAGTTCTTCAATAACTTGGTCTTGTTCGGCCGGATTTGAAAATAAGTTTGGTATGGCCTCTCTGATAAAATGCGACTTGGCTTTCATGACAATTGATGCCACGCGAAGGCGTTCTTGCTTTTTTTGTTCGGAGTCGGGCCAACAATTAGAGTTGAGTAAAATCAACTTTTTAAAACCCTTCAATTGAGAGAGTTCAAGACCCACGTAAGCCCCCATAGAATGCCCTACAACGGTAAAGTTCTCAATAGATAAATGAGTTAAAATCCGTTGAACTTCTAGTGCCATTAATTGGATGGAAGGCGTGTTTAAAAGTTCAAAAGACCAACCATGACCTGGTAAATCGATGCGAATTTGCTGAATGGGAAGGTTGTCTAGCGGAAGGTAGTCCCACATAGTGGACGACTCTAGAAATCCATGCAAGAAAACCCATGCCGGGCCTTCGCCATGGACCGTATAATGTAAATTAAACGGGAATTCAGGCATTCATCAAGGCTTCAATTTCGTCAGCCTCGATTGGAATGTTGCCCATGAGATTAAACGGCGCACCGCTCGGCTGTACAACAACATCATCTTCTAAACGGATACCCAATCCTTCTTCTGGGATATAAATCCCCGGCTCTACCGTAAAGACCATATTGGCCGAAATTGGCTCATGCCAAAGCCCAACATCGTGCGTGTCGAGGCCCAAAAAGTGAGAGGTGCCATGCATAAAGTACTTTTTGTAGGCTGGCCAAGCAGGATCTTGGTTTTTGATGTCTTCAATAGAGATAAGACCCAGCCCAACTAATTGTTCTTCCATGAGCAGACCCACTTGTTTGTGGTATTCGGCCATAATGGTGCCTGGAACCAATAACTTGGTGGCTTCATTTTTAACGTGCAAGACCGCGTTATAAACTGCCTTTTGGCGGGCTGTAAAACGGGCATTCACAGGGATGCAACGCGTGAGGTCCGAACTGTAATTAGCGTATTCAGCACCTACATCTAACAAAATAACATCTCCGTCTTTGCATTGTTGGTTGTTCTCGATGTAGTGCAACACACAAGCATTTTTACCAGAGGCTATAATTGGCGTGTAGGCAAAACCTTTAGAGCGTTTGCGCAAAAATTCATGTGCTAACTCTGCCTCGATTTCGTATTCCCAAACACCCGGTTTGATGAAATTCAACAACCTGCGAACACCAGCCTCAGTAATATTACATGCGGTTTGCATGAGTGCAAGTTCACTCTTCTCTTTGATCGAGCGAATCTTGTGCATAATAGGCGCAGACTTATATACCTGATGCGCAGGGTAGTCCACTTTGACTTGCTTGATAAAGCGGTCTTCTCGGGTTTCGACTTCTGTTTTGGCGCGCAAATGCTCATTGTTATTTAGGTAAATACCACTTGCCTCGGCCATGAGTTGCTTGAATATAGTAGGGAACTGCTGCAGCCAATAAACGGTCTGGATTCCAGCGGTTTCAAAAGCAGTTTGCTTGGTTAGTTTCTCTCCTTCCCAAATAGCAATGAGCTCGCTGGTTTCTTTTAAAAATAAAACCTCACGGTGCGCTGGGTTGCTGGCCGTAGGAAATAAAACTAAAATTGATTCCTCTTGATCGACGCCAGACAAATAGAGAATGTCGCGGTGCTGGGCAAAAGGCAAGGTGCTGTCGGCAGAAACCGGATAGATATCATTGGAATTAAATACAGCCAAAGTACCGGCAACCATTTGCGCGGTAAATTTTTGGCGATTGGCTATATATAAAGCGTTGTCTATGCGATCGTATTTCATGAAAACAGATTTGAAAGTAAAATTAAGGGTTCTCTTTGAACCAACTAGAATAGAGCACATAATTATTGGCAATGCGCTGAACCTCTCCGGCAAATATCTCGGGTGAGAGTGTTTTGATTTTCTTGGCGGGAATCCCCGCGTATATAGACCAGGACTCGACGCGCGTGCCCTCTGTGAGCACAGCTCCAGCTGCCACAATACTGTTGGCTTCGATGTAACAATTGTCCATGACTATTGAGCCCATTCCGATGAGTACGTTGTCTTCGATGGTACAACCGTGAACCAAGGCATTGTGGCCAATGGAAACATTGTTGCCAATATGAACTTTCGTCTTTTCGTAGGTGCAATGTAAAACGGCACCGTCCTGGATATTGACTTTATTGCCCATTCTGATGCTATTGACGTCTCCACGAACTACCGCCGAAAACCATACCGAACATTGTTCACCCATCTGAACATCTCCTAAGATTGTTGCATTTTCTGCCAAAAAACAATCGGGACCAATTTGTGGTGTTATACCTCTACATGCTTTAATGAGTGCCATAGTAGCAAAGGTAGTAAAATGCGCCTGTAACTTTCAAATGAAAACTGCGTATAATGCCCGTTCTTATTTCAACAAATGAAACGCGTCTTCAAAAGTAAATGGTTTAAAATCCCTTATAACATTGCCCTATATGGCTTTGCCGCTTATGGTGTTGTACTCGTTGGTATTTTTATTGCGCTCAAATTGCGTCTTACCGACGACAAAGGTTCGGTGGACAACAACAACCGCTACTTTCAGTCGATGCACGACAAATACAACCAAAACTTTAGGGTAGACAGCGCTTCTTTGGTCAAATACCGAAATGAAATTTTACAGCGCATCAATTTGGTCAATGAATATTATCCGAAAAATGCGAAAATCATTCTAGATGCATGGGCTCAATCCAAATCAGAGAAGACGGCCTTGCAAATGTTAGCCGCCGTCGACCTCAAACTCAAAAATAATAAGTCTTATCAAAGGCGCCTTCGTACTTTATTGACCAAACAACAAAGCAACCAGCGCGCTAAAGGTGGGAATGCCTTCGAATGGATGAATTATGTTGAATGGAGTTATTTTAAAGAAGCCGTTGCTAAAGATAAGCGCTACATAGACTCTGCTGCTGCAGCCTGCGGTGTAGAGCCACGCATCATTGTAGCCTGTTTGGTTGGAGAACAAGTGCGCTTGTTTAATTCCAGACGGGAGCGCTTCAAAGATTTAGTGGCGCCACTCAAAACATTGGCGCTAGAAACAAATATGTCATTTGGTGTAACAGGCATCAAAGAACACACTGCCCGCAACATCGAAAACTATTTGAAAGATCCGAATAGCCCTTATTATTGTGGCGCCCAATATGAACACCTCCTCGATTACGATTCAACGCATAACTACAACAACCAACACAACGACACTCTCAGCTTGAGGGTCAAACGACTCGTGCAATACAAAGATCATTATTACTCTTATTTATATGCAGGCATTTTTATTCGCCAGATCGCGACTCAATGGAAAAATGCCGGCCACCCCATTGACGAGCGCCCAGAAATTTTAGCATCTATTTTCAATTTAGGGTATAAGAAGTCGAAACCTAAAAAAAATCCAGCAGTAGGCGGATCTAATTTTATGATCCGAGACAGAGAATACACTTTTGGAGGTGTAGCTTATGATTTCTATTACTCAGGTGAACTTTTGGAAGAATTCCCGTTTGCAGAGGTTAAGATTAGCCGTTAAATGGGGCCGGGAGAATATGAACTAGCTGCTGCGCAACTCAAATTAAGTTTTAATTTCTGATTTTTTATCGTAAATTCAAGGAATGGAATTGTTAATGACCATCCTCGGATTTATCTTGATACTGTCTGGTTTACTTGGTAGTTTTTTGCCGTTATTGCCCGGCCCGCCTATTTCATATGCTGGTCTGCTGCTCCTTCATTTCTATGGGAATACGCCATTCTCCAATATCATCCTCATAGTTTTCGCGGCGCTGGTCATTGCATTGGTATTTCTCGACTATTTATTACCCATCTGGACCACCAAAAAATTTGGAGGCAGCAAGGCCGGGCAATGGGGCGCTACTCTTGGTGTATTGTTAGGCCTTTTTGCGGGTCCTTGGGGAATCGTTCTGGGGCCGCTTTTCGGTGCCTACTTGGGTGAACTCGTTGCCGGGTCAAACAATACAAATGCCTGGCAGTCGGCTAAAGGTGCGTTTCTTGGCTTTCTTCTGGGTACAGGATTGAAAATCATACTAATTGGCTCTATGCTTTTGGTTGCATTCCAACACATTTAGAACGTTTTATTGTTTAAAACATGAGCAACTCTACTGTAATTAATTGTCGTAATAAACCAAATTTTTTTAAAAAAGTAAAATGAAATTCAATATACTCTTTCTATTGTTGATGTACTTGCCAACACATAAAGTGAGTGCCCAAACTATATTTGATCTCGCGCGTTCTGGATCGGTTAAGCAAATGCAAAAGTATCTCAAAAAACACCCCGAGCACATCAACCTTATTTCTGATCACGGTGCAAGTCCATTTTTGTTGGCGGCATATCGTGGGAACAATGAAGTTGCGCAATTGCTGCTCGACAAAGGTGCAGACTTCAACTATTGTTATGCAGAAGGATCCGTTATATATGCACTTATCTACAAAAACAACCTGGTATTACTGGAAGAAATATTGAAAAGGGGCGCAAACCCCGATATCCCGTGTCAATTTGAACAAATGGGTTATCCGTTGCATTTTGCTTTATCTTTGCAGCGAATTGATGCTCTTCTTCTGCTCAAGAAATACAATACAAATTTAAATGTTGTAGATCAGCAAGGAAGAACCTTATTGCAGCTGATGCAACTCTATAATAACCCTAAATTGAATGAAATCCTTCAGAATGAAAAATAAAATTTTACTTACCATTTTACTTTTTTTATGCGCTTCAACATTCAAGGCACAAACCTACACCACAGGCGTGGTCAACTTAAGTTCTACAGCTGGCTTAGCAATGACCGCCAAAATTGATGTGGGTACACAAGTTACACTCACGCTAACAGGCCCTGCCGGGCGCTGGTTTGCATTGGGTTTTAACGCAACGTCAATGACAAACGGCACAGACGTCGTTGGGGTGCACAGCGCCGGAACACTCTCCGCATTTGACTGCAAACTCACGGGCTTTAGCGCTCCGGTTACCGATGCCCAACAAAACTGGACAATCTCTTCTGATGTTGTGAATGCAGGCACACGCACAATTATTGCAACGCGCGGACTCAATACCGGAGATGCCAATGATTACGCTTTCCCAAGTATGCCAACTTCAATTAGTTTGATATGGGCGCGTTCTGGTTCTGCCACTTTTAGCTATAGCAATCATGGTGGTACCAACAGAGGGGTTGTTACGGCAAGTTATACTTACGTGCCTCCTCCAACACCACCCGCTGCGCCTACAGGTTCTGCGAGCCAAACACTGTGTGCAGGGGCAACGCTTTCTCAACTCATCGCAACAGGAACGGCCATTCAGTGGTATGCTACCCCAACCGGCGGAAGCGCACTGCCTATCAATACGCTCCTCTCAAACGGAACAACTTATTATGCTACTCAAACTGTTAATGGATTAGAATCAACGAACCGTTTAGCAGTGACCGTTACCCTAGTTTCAGTGCCAGCTGCTCCCACTTCAATTAACGGGGCCATTGATTTTTGTTTTTCCGGGGGTTTACAGGCCTACAGCACAAATAGCGTTGCCGGCGCAACCTCATATGTTTGGACTACACCAAATGGCACCACTGGCAATAGTACTGGTACCAATATCAATCTTGTATTTAATCAAAGTTTTATTTCTGGAACGTTGTCGGTTGCCGCTCAAAATAATTGCGGTACGAGCAGTGCTGTAAGTATTATCGTTTATCAACACCTACCATCGAATACGACGTTAAACGTAACCACTTGCGACACTTACACCTTTAATGGACAAACCTATAACCAAAGCGGTACCTATTCATATCAGGGTACCAATAGCTATGGTTGTGACTCAACTGTTGTCCTCAATTTAACCATTACGCCTACAATTGAAACAACCCTCAATGAAACAGCTTGTGGCTCCTATTCATGGAATGGGCAATCGCTTTTCAACAGCGGGGTTTATTTAGATTCATTACAGAGTAGCTTGGGCTGTGATTCTATTGTAACACTTAACCTCTCCGTATATCCTATCCATGCCATCGTTATTGATAGTACAGTTCTTGATCAATTTATCTGGAATGGCATAGACTACGCAAATTCTGGTACCTATACGCAGAACTTTACATCAGTAAATGGTTGTGATAGCACCGTTACGATAAACTTGACCATTGAAGACAGCGGTCTGCAACAAATAAATCAAGCGCTCATTATTTCACCAAATCCAGTAAAGATTGGCGGCATCATCTATTTAAGTGGCATCCAACAAGCATGCTCATTTCAACTTATTTCTTTAGACGGAAAAGCTGTTCAAAACGGGAATACTGAAGGAGAGATTCAACTTACTAACCAACTCATAAAAGGGAATTATCTTTTAAAAATCAACGAGCGGACTTATCCGATTACACTCATTGAGTAAGCTATTTTCTGCTATAACTTTTATGCATGTACCATACGTGCGGAAAGCTCAGTGCCGATAAAAAAATGAAGAGTTGACCCCAATTTGGGGTTTTAACCATTAGCATATAGCTCCCTAATAATAACAATGCACCAAGGGTAAAGGGCAGTGCTTGTTTCCACATTTGAAAGTCTGACAACGCTAAATTATTTTTCAGATACTTCCAGCCGTGAAGGCTGTGTTGAAAAATAAAATAACAGCCAAAAGCAGGAATCAAAGGCAAGAAAAATCCGATGAATAAAACCATTAAAGTTTGTATCAAACTAAAAAAGAAATGATTTTTTCGGGAAATTATTAAAAGCAAGAAAGCTAGACCTGTCCCGATTTTTCCTATGAAATGAATGTTAAAGGTATATCCTAAGTTAAGGTCTATGCCCATTTGATTCAAAATGATCAGCGTTTCGTTACGGTGTCCAACAAGGATGAGGGTCAGAACTATACTCCCCCATAAAAAGCTCAATAAATTTGTTTTTCGCTGCCAATGTTCAAAATCGGCCTGTCCAAAATGCCATGCCGTATAAGTAAGAAATAGTATAAGTGCCAATGGAGGCAACACAAACCAAATTAGAAGCAATAGACTACCAAGAATTATGTATTTTCCGATAAAGTACCAAAATCGGGTTGAATTCAAAGGAAAATTTGGCAAATGATCAAGGGCTCCGTGTGGAAGCCCAACTGTCAAAAGACCAAGGACCAAAATAAAATTAGACCATGCCTCCAAATGATAAAATTGTAAAATAAAAAGAATCAGAGTCATGTAAAAAGCACTATTGCCACGCCGAAAATAAACAAGAAATTGAGCAAGAATATCTTTTAGGGCCGCACAAATAAACGGGCCAATTGGAAGGGTCGCCATGAGCCGCAGTTCTTGACCTATTGTTGTGCCCTCATCTAGAAAATCCAATACTTCGTTTGCCTGATTGCGATCAAAAAGTTGAGTGAAGATCCGCTTCCCTAATTGAGGCTTTTGTGCTAATATTCGAAGCAGTAACCGGTCATAAAAAGCAAAGCGTGCTGCACTCCTCCGACGTTCAATTATTTTTGATTTTTGTTGAACGGCGCCCACGATTTGTTGGGCATCCAATAAGCTTCTTACAAACGAATAACCAGTACTCGGTTTGAGCTGACCACTGCCTGCCCCTGTACGAAGCCAATTGCGCGGCAAGTTTTCCTTTTGAAGTGACGCACTACACATTGGAATACATCCTTGCTCTTTTTCCAAAATTTGATATGTCGTTTTATGATTGACTAAGAAATTCTCAATAAGTGCAGTGGCTTCTTGTTCTGAAATAATTTCCTTGCCAAAACGCGTCGGTTCGATCAATGCCATATTTGATGCAAAAGGCAGTACATACAAGAACTGGGTTTGATCATGTTGAGGAATAGAAAAGTCCATCATGGTAAAAACCTCTGGGTCAAAAATAGCCTCCTCTGTCTGTACCATCCAACCGTAGAAACTTTGTTCAAGTCTTACTTGGTGGCTTTGTTGTTTTTCAAATAGAGGTGGTCTGCTGTCAAAAACGATGTTACCAAGCGGTTCTGGATAACCCTCTAGCTGTTGTTCTTTCCAGCAGACATCATAACACCTTAATAAGTCCCTAATGTGGGCATATAAAGTATCGGCCCGCAAGTAATAGTAATTTTTTCCGTCCAAAGTTTGGGCTTTAAGTGAATTGACTTTAACACTAGACCAGCTATGGGCAACCAATTGATCAAGTTGTAAAGACTTCAGCTTATCGAACTCCAGCCAAAAGCAAAAGGTACGATCGTTTGCGACTTTTTCAGCGGGTTCATATATGACAATCCGCTTATTGGCAAGCAGGTCTAACCTATGCAACTCCATTAAAATCAATGAATTGGCACAGCCCATGCCTACAAAGGCATAGTCAAACGACTTTTGTAATTCAAACAATAGATAGGTTTAGGATATAAATATAACTAAATGAAATTCAAAATGTTTATCACATTTTATGCTGCAGAATTTTATTTAGCGATTTGCGCATATTTTGCGTATTTGAAACGTTTGTAATTTTGAATGCGCTTGGTGCCTTTCGCAATCAATTGATAGTATAAAATAGCCGTAGGAATAGAGGTGATTACGGCCATGCCTTGACTGTATTCGTTAACCATGGCACTTACAACGATTCCGATATTTATTGCTCCTAGATATACACCTAATGCCACTAAACTTCGGCCACGCTTCACGTATTTTTTACCAGACATCAATCTGAGATTTTCTCCAACTTCAATTCCAATAACGGCGGCTACTGCATTGGTATCTACCTTAAAAACGTTTTCGCGAACGCCATTACCAAAATAGAGTTGACCATCGGAGAGGAAATAAAAATTTTCAGGGTATAAGATTCCGCCATTTTTCAAAACAATTTGCGGCCTAAGTGCCGAACGGGGCTTGGTATTTTGTACAGGTATTGATGTAACAGGCAATGTTTCTTGGCGCGCCGCTGTTGAATCTGTCAGTGCCATTTCTGTTTGTTCTATCGATAGAAAAGAAGCCGTTTTGCTGAATTTCAATTCAGGTGCATTCAAATAGTAATAATAAAAGCGATCGAGCTTCTCATTCTTGGAGGTTCGACTGGCATTGGCACCTTTTGGGCCATAAAACCTGTTCGCAAATGCGTAATCTTGACCGACATAAATGCTTATTCCCTGTAGATCTTTAACAGACACTTTAACCACTTGCTGACTGACTGCCTCTCTGAAAAAAAGTGTGTCGTCAGATAGGAAATAAAACTTCATTACCTGTATAAGTGAGTCTGTATTTTTTGTTGTGAGGTATTCCCACTCAGACTCAGGCGGATAGTGAATAGGGTCTAGTTGCTGTGCAACACTTTGATTCCAAAAAAAGCAGCAAAACACTAAATGGGCTACAAAAATTATGTTTTTCATGGCAATAGTTTGAATCAAAAGTACGCTGCTAAATTCTTTTAGCCCAACTTGATTTCACAAGTGGTAAATCTTAAATTGTGAATATCGCAAGTCA
>Ga0194119_10003527_pt1 | contig 25097 bp, 22 predicted proteins | sample TA2MahC100mmetaG_FD_148620 | JGI IMG/M metagenome (GOLD analysis project Ga0194119, IMG submission 148620) | Freshwater microbial communities from Lake Tanganyika, Tanzania - TA2015018 Mahale Deep Cast 100m | ecosystem: Environmental > Aquatic > Freshwater > Lake | place: Tanzania: Lake...
TACTTGAACAACTTGATCGAGCAAGATCATCGCAGGCTCAAGCAGCGATTGCGGCCGATGCTGGGGCTCAAGAGCTTCCAGACGGCGAAAGCGGTGATCGGCGGGATCGAACTGGCGGAGAAGATCAAGAAGGGGCAATTCAAATTTGGCAAACTAGGCGGGACAGGGACAACGATGCCGGAGATCTGGCGAGTCGCGTTGGCAGCGTGATTGGGGTCGGGATCGATCGAGACCCGCGGACCGAAACGGTATCAAACCAGCGTCAACCCAGATTTTGCACCAGAGCCCGCGCCCGTTCGATCAGGTAGACGAACTCCCAGACTTTGTAATCGGCCAGCCCGACTTCCGCACCCGCGCGACCCATTTTGGCGGAGTCACTGAAAAGTAGCTGTTTTCGTCGACGGGCAGTGCGGTGTTCAAGGCATCCCTCGCTTTTGACGCGCAGGGCAACCTATGGGTAGTCGACCCGGGCAATCACCGCGTGCTGCGCTTTGCCGCTGCTGTAGTTGGAGACAACGCTTCGAGTTTCCCTTCAGCGAATATGGTGCCGGGCCAACCGGATTTCGGACCAGCCGCGCCTTTCCCGCCAGCCTGCTGCCGGAAGAGCGGGCGCGCAAGAACGTTTTGCGTGAGCCGAGCGGCTTGGCATTTGACCAGGCAGGGCGCATGTATGTGATCGATGCGCTCAATCGGGTGATTGTGTATCGTCTGCCGTTTGCGGTCGGCATGGACGCGGCACGCATCATGGGGATTGCCACAGATGTACCGCCGGGGCAGGTCCCGCCTCCGCCGGTGAACGAGTATACGATCGGCATCGTGAACGCAGCCAACGTTATGGTGCCGGCTGAAGCTGTCTTCTGTATCGGCAACGTGGTGTTTGTGGTGGATACCCCCGCGAGCCGCCTGGTGCGTTACGACGCTTTTGACGCTTGGCCCGCCGAGGCCACGCAGTTTTCTCCTGCCGGCCGGGCCGTAATCGGCCAGGACGGGCTCACGCTTACCCAACAACGCTCGAATCGCGGGTTGCCGGAACCGAACAACTCTTCACTGAACGGGCCGTCTGGCGCCGCGTTCGCAAGCGGCGAAACCTTCGTGGTATGTACCGAAAATCATCGTGTGCTCGTGTTTGGTGACATCTCCACGGGGCCCGCAGCCGCCGCTGGCGCGCCTTACAACGGGCGCCGAGTGCTGGGCCAAGACAGCTTTGCTACTCGCTCGGTCAACCTGCTGGAAGGCCGCGAATTTGCTTTCAGCGCACAAGGCGGGCAGGCCGCGGGACTGGTGATCGATTCGCGGTCGAATCCTCCCCGCCTGTATGTGGCCGACACGTTCAATCACTGGGTGCTGGGTTTTACGGATGCGCGCCGCGTACGGAGCGGCGACAAGGCCGACGTCGTGATCGGCCAGCCCGACTTCAGCCGCGCCCTGCTCAACTTTCCGAGTAACGAGACCAATGTTCGAGGTCCGGGCGGTCTGGCGTTCCCTACCGGCGCGGCCGTGGACCGCGCGGGTAACCTCTGGGTGGCTGACAACGGCAACAGCCGGGTGCTGCGCTTCCCGAACCCCTTCGGCGACGGCTTTTCGGGACAGGCCGATCTCGTGTTAGGCCAGTCCAACTTCACCACCAGACTGCAGGACGCCACGGCTCGTACGATGGCGTCTCCGTATGGCTTGGCTTTCAGCGCCGAAGGTTCGCTGTTTGTTTCCGACGCAACGCTCCACCGCGTACTGCAGTTTAATCCGCCGTTTACCAACGGCATGGCGGCTGTCCGCGCTTTCGGGCAACCGGACTTCATCTCCAGCGCTGCAAGCGACGCCACCAACCGCTTGAATGGGCCCCGCCACCTTGCGTTCGATACCGATGACCGCCTGTACGTGACCGACACGCTGAACAGCCGCGTGCAAATCTTCAGCCGGGCGCCGCAAGCAGGCATCGATCCGCGCTCGGCGTTTACGCTGTCGCGCGGCATCGTCCGCCCGCAAGTGGTGCATGTGACTGCGGCCACCGGGGACATCTTCGTGGGCAGTTCCGGTTCCGGAGAGGTTTTCCGCTTCACCAACTTCGATCAGTTGATTACGGTTGGCGACACGCCGAATCTGGCGCTTCCCGCGTTCGGACCGCTTGGTATCACGGCCGATTCGTTTGGAAACCTCTACCTGGCAGACGTGAAGAACCGTGTGGCGATTCACTATCCCCGCGTGAACATCGTGAACGGCGCCAATTACCTGCCGCGAATTGCGCCCGGGATGGTGGCCACGCTCCAGAGCAACACTCTCAACTACTCGTTCAGCGAAGAGACGGCCATCAATTCGACGGTCCCGATGGCGCGCACGCTCGGCGATCTGCGCGTGTTGGTGGCCGGGCAACCCGTGCCGCTTTACTTCACTTCGCCGTTTCAGATCAACTTCCAGATGCCGAATTCGGCGCCAACGTCAGGGACGGTGGAGTTGCAGGTGGAGCAGCCGTCCTCGGGCCGGATTATCGCCGCCACCGAAGTGGCGATGAGCGATGCATCGCCGGGCCTGTTTACTCTGAACGGCTCGGTCACAGGCCAACTGGCTGCCATCAACGCCGAGGACAACAATTCGTTCAACGGCGTGGGCGAGAATCTGAAAGCCGTGGGCCGTGGCAAGATCATTGTCCTCTACGGCACCGGGCAGGGCCGCGTGAACCACGCGCCAGCGGACGGCACACCGCCCGCCGGGGACATTGAGACCGACGGCAAGCCGATCGTCGCGATCGGCGGTTTGCGTCTCACCGATGCCGAGATCCTCTACTCGGGCGTAGCGCCGGGCTTGGTGGGCGTGTGGCAGTTGAATCTCCGTGCACCAGACCGGGTTCCGCCGAATCCGCGGGCGCGGGTGGTGATTGCGTTCAATTCAAGGACGTGCCGAGCAACAACCCTAACCGGCCGCAGGACATTGTGACAACGATCGCGGTTCAGTAAGCTGAATGCAAAAGAAGCGGCGCGGGCCTGCGTGCCCGGGCCGCTTTGGGCTTACTGGCGGGCTTCGTGACAAAAAGTGCAGTCGTTGCTTGCCTTGTTCTGCCGGTGGCAGTCCATGCAGGCGCCCATCGAGATGCTCACCTCGCGCCAAAGTGCGTCGCGCGTCGCCACCGGGCCATGGCACTTCTCGCATTTGGCGCCCGCTTCGGTGTGTGCGCGGTGGCTGAAGAAAACGTACGACGGAATCAGGTAAATGCGCGCCCAGGCTGGCTCGCTCTTGTCCGCGGCATGCTTGGCCAGCTTCTGAATGTGCGGCGAGCCGGGCTTCACGCCCGCATGGCACTCCATGCAAACCTTCACGCCCGGAATTCCCATCACCTCGCCTGGATCAGGGTTGGTGTGGCAGCTTTTGCATTGCAGGCCCATCGCCAAGTGCTTCTTGTGGCTATAGGGCACGGGCTGTGCGACCGGCTTGGGATCCGTGACCGTTTCGGCTGCCCAGGCCATTGCCAGCGCCGCTGCCGCGGCGGCGAGGATGCTCCAACGTCTCACAGCGCGCCCTTCTTCATCTGGTCCGCCAAATACTCAGATGCGCGCATCGACAGCGCCAGAATCGTCAACGTCGGATTCTGCGCGCCGCCGGAGGGGAAGGAGCTCCCGTCAACGACAAACAGATTCTTCACGTCGTGACTCTGGTTGTAGCCGTTGAGCACGCTTTTCTTCGGATCGGCACCCATGCGCACCGTGCCCAATTCGTGGATGCTCTCACCGGGAGGCACCATCTGCGCGTGTCTGCCCAGAATGGTAAAGCCCGCGCCGGTGCACATGGCCTCAGCCATTTCCATGGCGTCCTTCGCCATCGCGTGCTCGTTTGCGCCGTACTTGTGCTCGATGTGCAGCGCCGGGATGCCCCAGGCATCCTTCACGTCTTTATTGATGCGGACGTGGTTCTCGTACTTGGGCAGCACCTCGCCCATCGTGGTCATCGAAAAGCTTGCGCCGCGGAGCCGGTCGAGCTCTTTGTAGAGCGCCTCGCCGTAGTGAGGAATGTAGCGCGCCGGAGGCGTGCCGCCGCAGCCAAAGTCATAGGTGTAACCGCGCAGGAAATTCTTCTCGCGCTTGTCCACGTTGCGAAAGCGCACTACGTAGCCGCCGCCTCTGCCGCGCGGAGAGTTCATCTCGCACATCACGGTGTTCTTCACGTAGAACTGATCGAAAAGGTAGCGGCCCAGCGTGCCGCTGGAGTTGCCGAGGCCCTTCGGGTAGCGCGGCGACGTCGAGTTGAGCAGGATGCGGCAGCTTTCGAGGGCCGACGCGGAAACAATCACCGTGCGTGCCTTCACGTGATAATCGCGCTTGCTGTGGCGGTCCACAAAGCGCACGCCGCTCGCGCGGCCCGTGTTCGGGTCCACCGTAATGTCGCGCACCACGGCGTTGGTCACCAGTTGGAGGTTCCCGGTTTCGATCGCGCCGGGCAACAGCACGTTGGTAGACGACGCCAGCGTGCCGGTGGCCCGGCGTGGCTTCGTCGTTGGCACGCCCAGTTTCTTGCAGGAATCGATGAAGCGCCGCACCGGCGCGCTATCGGCCGAGTCGTCCACCAGAATCTTGCCGTCGGGCAACTGCCGCAAGCCTTCGTTGCGCCCGGTGACGTTGAACATCGGCTCGGCACGGTCGTAGTAAGGAGCGAGATCGGCGAGTCGAATGGGCCAGTTCTCGCCTTCGCCGTCGTGGTCCTTGCAGGCGAATTCAAGGTCGGATAGGCGCCACGAAGCGCGGCCCCAACGCATCGTCTTGCCGCCGACCATCCGTATGCGCACCCAGTAGTAGGGGGCGTCCTTCGGGTATGTGTACGGATTCTGCTGCTCATCCGCCCAAGCCTCGGCGTCGAGTTCGCTGGCCTGCACGACGTGCGGAAAGCGGCCGGGCTGACCGAAGCCGCGATACGGCAGATCCGGAAGGTTGACGAGCGAGCGGTCTTTCTGAAAGTCGAACAGCGGCCCGGCTTCAAGCATCAGGCACTTCACGCCGAGGCGCGTGAGCGTGTGCGCAGCCATGCCGCCGCCGGCGCCAGAGCCGATGATCACCACGTCGTGACTCTGTGAGGTGGGGATTAGTCGACGTGCCTCCAGAAGTAGCCCGTGGGCATGCCGTCGCGGCGGCTCGCGCGTCCCTGCGCGGCGGCCCACTCGCGTGAGTTCATCGTGGCCTGCAGGATGTCATTCTTCGCTTGCTGCAGAAACCTCGCAAATGCGTCTGCCGGGCCCGCGCAGCTCCAGGAGTCTTTGAGCGCGGACAGCGAGGCTCCGGCTACGCCGTCACGCACCAGCCGGTCAAGGCCGTCGCGATAAAGGGCCTTGGTCGCGGCCGGAGACTGGCCAATAAAAAAGTCAAGGAACGCTGGAACGTCCGCGTCTACCGCGCTGGGCCGGTTCGCGCCTGCCGGCGCAATCGCTTCGCACAGACGCGTGAGCGCCAGAAACTGCTCGGACGAAAAGAAGTAAATCACGCCGTCGGTGGCAGCGTCGGCCGCCGTTACCTTGAGGGCGGGGAACTGTTCCGTGGCCGGACTCGCAGCTTGGGGAGCCGGCGGTGGCGTGGCGGCCTGCGCCGCCGCTGCGGCAGCCGGCGAGGCCATCAGGGATTGGAGCAATCTGCGCCGTTTCATTACGCCTTCAGGATATCAAACGAGAAAGGGCTTGCGGAACGGTGAGTCTTAGTGTACAGTACACACTAATAGGATGAATTGAACAACAGACTGGCCGCAACCTATCGTACGGGGCTCGCGCTGCTGACAGACCTGTACCAGCTCACCATGGCGTACGGTTATTGGAAGCTGGGCAAGGCCGATCAACGGGCGGTCTTTCATCTCTACTTCCGCAAGCCCCCGTTCGGTGGCGGCTATACGGTGGCGGCGGGGCTAGCGGACGTGGCGGAGTTCTTCGCTGGGCTCCGTTTCGCTGACGAAGACCTGGCTTACTTGGGTTCGCTCACTGGCAACGACGGGCGTCCGTTGTTTGACCCAGGCTTCCTCACCTACCTGCGCGAGCTCCAATGGACCGTCGATATTGACGCTGTTCCCGAGGGCACCGTTGTGTTTCCGAATGAGCCGCTGGTGCGCGTGACGGGCTCGATTCTGCAGGCGCAGTTGCTTGAAACCACTCTGCTCACGCTGGTGAACTTTCCTACGCTGGTAGCCACGAAGGCAGCGCGGGTGTGCCATGCCGCGGCGGGCCAGCCGGTGCTGGAGTTCGGGCTGCGCCGCGCGCAGGGCCTTGACGGCGCACTGACGGCTTCACGTGCCGCCTATCTCGGCGGCTGCGCGGCCACCAGCAATCTGCTCGCCGGGCGCATGTTCGGCATCCCGGTGAAGGGCACGCACGCGCATAGCTGGGTGATCAGTTTCGATTCCGAGCAAGCTGCGTTTGACGCCTACGCTGCCGTGCAGCCGAACAACTGCACGCTGCTGGTGGATACGTTCGATACGCTCCAGGGCGTGCGCGCAGCTGCCCGCACCGGTCTGCGGATGCGCGCGCAGGGCGGACGGCTCGCGGCCATTCGGCTTGACTCGGGCGACCTTGCTTATCTCAGTGCCGAAGCGCGCCGCATTTTGGATGATGCCGGACTCACGGACACCAAGGTGCTGGTGAGCAACGATCTCGACGAGACGATCATTGAGTCGCTCCGCCAGCAGGGCGGCAAGATCGACCTGTGGGGTGTTGGCACCAAACTGGTGACCGCCTACGATCAGCCCTCGCTCGGTGGCGTCTACAAGTTGAGCGCCGTGCGAGAGACCCCGCGAGACTCATGGCAGCATAAGTTGAAGTTGAGCGAACAGGTGGCCAAAATCAGCTTTCCCGGTGTGCTGCAAGTACGCCGCTACCGCGATGCCGCCGACGGGCGCATGGTGGCCGACGCGATCTGGTCGGAAAGCGAAGGCATCGGCGCCCCCGCGCGCATTGTGGATCCGGCCGATCAGACCCGTTCACGGACGCTGGAGGCCTCGTTGCCGTATGAGGATCTCCTCATACCCGTGGTACGCGGCGGGCGTGTGGTGTATGAGCCTCCGCCGCTTGTTGAATCGAGGGCGCGGGTGGCGTCGCAATTAGAGTCGCTCCATCCGGCTCTCAAGCGGCATCTACACCCACATGAGTACCCGGTAGGCTTGGAAGTGCGTTTGCATGAACTGCGGTTGCGGTTGATTCAGGAAGCACGTGAACTTGCCGGAGCGGTATCGACCGGAGCGGTGTCGAAAGGAGTGGTGGGGGCATGAAACTCGTACGGGTCGGGGCGGCGGCGGTGAACCAGACACCGCTCGATTGGGCCGGGAATCTCCGGCGGATTCTCCGCGCCGTGGAGATCGCGCGGGCGGATAAAGTGTCGGTGCTTTGTCTGCCCGAGTTATGCCTCACGGGCTACGGCTGCGAGGATGCCTTCTTCTCCACGGACGTGACGCGGCGCGCGATTGAGTCGCTCCGGCAAGTGGCCGCAGCCAGCGCGGGTATGATCATCAGTGCGGGCCTGCCGCTGCGCTATCGCAACTCGCTCCTGAACGGCACGGCGATGTTGGCGAACGGGGAGATTCTCGGTTTTGTCGCCAAGCGAAACCTGGCCGGCGACGGTATTCACTACGAGCCGCGGTGGTTCAAGCCCTGGCGCGACACGGGCTCCAACACGATTGAGTTGGCGTGGACGGCGGCGGGCGAAGAAGAGTATCCGGTCGGCAACCTGTTGTTTGAGTTTGGCGACGTGCGCGTGGGCTATGAGATTTGCGAAGACGCCTGGGTGGCGGACCGCCCTGGCACGGCGCTCGCCGCCGATGCCGTGGACGTCATTCTCAATCCCAGCGCCTCGCACTTTGCGTTCGGCAAACTCGCCGTGCGTGAGCGCCTGGTTGTGGAAGGCTCGCGCGCTTTCGCCGCCACGTATGTTTACGCGAACCTCCTCGGCAACGAAGCGGGCCGAATCATTTACGACGGTGGCGCGCTGATTGCTTCCGGCGGTAGGCTGGTGGCGCAAGGGCCGCGCTTCTCGCTTGACGAGGTGGTGGTGACGGCGGCGACCATCGACATCGACGCCACGCGCACCATCCAAACGCGCACGGCCAGCTTTGAACCGAATCTAGGCCATCCCACGCATCGCGTGATTGAAGCCAAGTTTCAGTTTCCGGACGTAGAGCCGCATCTGAACGCGCCGAAGCCTGCGGCATGGGAAAGCGCGGGCCACCTCAAGGAAGAAGAGTTCACGCGCGCGTTGACGCTGGGCCTGTTTGACTACATGCGCAAAAGCCGGTCGCAAGGGTTCGTCGTGAGCCTGAGCGGCGGTGCGGATTCAACGGCCGTCGCGTGTCTGGTGCGCTTGATGGTGCAGCGGGCTGTGAACGAACTCGGGTTCGAAGAAACGCACCGGCGGCTGGATTACATTAAAGATGTTGCCACGCTCGGTTCCGCCGACGCGCTCACGGCCCGGCTTCTCACCACCGCGTATCAGGCGACGCGCAATTCAGGCGAAGTGACGCGGAACGCGGCGGCGGTGGTGGCCGAAGCGATTCATTCACAGCACCTCGAACTCAACGTGGAAGCGCTGCACTCGGGCTACGTGAACCTGATTTCAGAAGCCTTGGGCCGGCCGCTCGATTGGTCAACGGACAACCTGGCGCTGCAGAATATTCAAGCACGCACGCGTGGCCCCAGCGTTTGGCTGCTGGCGAACCTGCGTAACGCACTGCTGGTGTCCACCAGTAACCGCTCCGAGGCCGCCGTCGGCTACGCGACGATGGACGGCGACACGTGCGGCGGGCTATCGCCCATCGCGGGTATTGACAAGAACTTCCTGCGCCGGTGGCTGGTGTGGCTCGAAAAGCAAGGTCCCGAGAGCCTTGGGGCCATCGCGGCGGTGAGCGTGGTGAACGACCAGCAGCCCACGGCTGAACTCCGCCCGGCTGCCATGATGCAGACGGACGAAGCAGACCTGATGCCGTACGACGTGCTCGACGCCGTGGAGCGCGCGGCCATTCGCGACAAACTCGCGCCGCGCGAAATCCTGCGGGTGCTGCGCGGCGAGTTCCCGCGATATGACGCGCGTCAACTCGCGGCCTGGATTGAGCGCTTCTTCCGCCTCTGGTGCCGCAACCAATGGAAGCGCGAACGCTACGCGCCGTCGTTCCATGTGGACGATGAGAATCTCGACCCCAAAAGCTGGTGCCGCTTCCCGATCCTTTCCGGTGGCTACGAAGCCGAACTCGCCGAGTTGCGGGCGGAGGTTTAAAAACAAGTCATGCCGTTTACGTATGAGTACCCGCGGCCGGCGGTCACGGTGGATTGTGTGGTGTTCGGGCTCGACCAAGGCGTGCTGCAACTGCTGCTGATCAAACGCAACTCGCCGCCGTTTGCGGGCTGTTGGGCGTTGCCAGGCGGTTTTGTGGATCAGAACGAAACGCTCGACGCGGCGGCGCGCCGGGAGTTGGAAGAAGAGACCGGATTGCGCGAGGTGTTTCTCGAACAGCTATTCACCTTCGGCGATCCGGGACGCGACCCGCGAGGCCACACCGTCAGCGTGGCCTACTACGCGTTGGTGCGGCAGGACCGGCACGTCCCGCAGGCCGCTACGGACACAAGCGACGCGGTGTGGTATTCGGTCGCCAAGCTTCCCAAACTAGCCTTCGATCACCAGCGCATCATCTCCACCGCTGTGGCGCGGCTGCAAGGCAAGGTGCGCTATCAGCCGATCAACTTTGAATTGCTGCCGCGTAAGTTCACGCTCACCGAACTCCAGGGCGTTTATGAAGCCGTGCTCGAACGCGCGCTGGACAAACGCAACTTCCGGAAAAAGATTCTGGCGATGGGGCTGCTGGCTGAGACCAAAGAGAAGCAGCAGGGCGTGGCGCATCGCGCGCCGCAGCTTTATCAGTTCGATGCCGCGAAATACAAGAAGCTCACCAAACAAGGTTTCAACTTCGAGCTATGACCAATCATGCATTGATCCTCGTCGACCTGCAGAACGACTTTCTGCCCGGCGGCGCGCTGGCCGCATGCGGCGGCGATGAAGTGATCGGGCCGACGAACGCGGCGATCGCCCGCGCCGTGGAGGAAGGATCGCTGATTGTGGCCACGCAAGACTGGCATCCGCCGATGCACGGCAGTTTCGCGGCGAATCACGAAGACAAACAACCGGGTGACGTCGTGGAATTGCACGGCATCCAGCAGGTGTTGTGGCCGGTGCATTGCGTGCAGTACACCGGCGGCGCCCTGTTCGCGCCTGGCCTTCACACGCGACCCATCCATCGCGTGGTGCGCAAGGGCACGGACCCGGCTCTAGACAGCTACAGCGGCTTTTTCGACAACGGCCACCAGCGCTCCACGGAACTCGAATTCTACCTGCGCTCGCATGAAATCGGGCGAATCACCGTGCTGGGCCTGGCCACGGACTACTGCGTGAAGTTCACCGCACTCGATGGCCGCGAACTCGACTTCGAAGTGGAACTGCTCCTGCCCGCCTGCCGCGCCGTTAACCTGAAGCCTGGCGACGAGGCGGCGGCGATTGACGAAATGCGCGCGGCGGGAGTGGTCGTTCGGGAGTAGCTGTTTCGATATATCATCGGTAGTCGTGATGAAAGCCTGGAGGTTTTACGGATTCAACGACATGCTATTGGACGATATCCCCGTCCCCGCGTTGCGCCCCGGCCACGTGCTGGCGCAGATTTTGGTGGTGCAGCCCAGCGTCACCGAGGCGCAACTGGCGTTTGGGATTCCGACGCTCGCCTTCGAACGCATCAAGAAGCGCCTCGAGACCGAAGCACCCGTGCAGCTCTTCGGGCATGAGTACGCAGCGCGGGTTGCGGAAGTGGGGCCGGGCGTCACGCGCTTCAAGCCCGGTGACCGAGTAGCGGCGCGGGCCAAACTCCCGTGCCAGGAATGCCCGCTCTGTCTGAATGGCCGCGCCTATCTATGCCGGAAGGGGCCCATCATCGGGTTTCAACTGCCGGGTTGCTTCTCCGAATATGCGCTCCTGCCGGAGATTGCGCTCACGCTGCTTGACGATCGCATCTCCAACGCTGAGGGAGCATGTCTGCAGTCGTTGAGCGATAGCATTGCTTCGGTGGAGACTGCCAACATTCGCATGGGCGATACGGTGGCGCTGTTGGGGCAGGGGAGTATGGGCCTCGAGTGTATGCAGATCGCGCGGGTGAGTGGCGCCGGCCGCATCATCTCGGTGGACGTGCGCGACGAGGCGTGCGCGATGGCGAAGACCCTGGGCGCAGACATCGTGATCAATGCCGCCAAGGAAGACGCGGTCGAGGCGATCCGCGCGGCCACCGGCGGCAACGGCGCGGACATCACCTTCGAATGCGCGGGCGGCAGTCCCAAGCAGGGCCTCGCCGGCTCGCGCAGTTTGATGCAAGCGATCGATTGCACGCGCAGCGGCGGCACCATTGTGGGAGTGTCGTGGTTTGGCGGCAGCATCGATTTTCCCGTGGATACGCTGCGTGAGCGTAGCTTGCGTTATGTTTTCCCCGATATCAGTACGCTCGAACACCTGGAACATACTGTGCGTCTCGTCGCCGGCGGACGGGTGAATCTGAAGCCCACCATTACGCACCAGTTGCACGGGATCGACAAAGTGCCTGAGGCGTTTGAGATCACGGCGAACAAGGGCCGCTATCAGGCCATTAACCCGGCGCAGGTGATCCTATGCGAGTAACGCCGCAGCGGCTCACCAAGCCCGGCACGGCAGCGTTGTCGGATGCGTTGGGTAAGACCGGCGCCATGCAGCATGACCTGCAGTGCTACTCAGCGAACCCCGTGATGGCAGGGCCGGCGTTCACGCTGCGCGTGCACACGGCGGACATTCTCATGGTGACGCCCGCATTGCGTGAGTGCCCGCGCGGGTATGTGCTGGTGATCGACGGGCGCGGCGAACGCAACACGGCGCTGTGGGGTGAGCTCACCACCTACTGCGCCGAACACAAGACGCTCGCGGGAGTGGTGATCGACGGTGCGATCCGCGATGCGCGTGCCATTGCCGCGAGTAAGCTCCCGGTGTTCGCCCGCGCGAAGGTGCCAAACGCAGGCGGCGGCGAGTATCCGGGCGAGATCGGCGTGGCGGTGAACTGTGCGGGACAAGTGGTGAACCCGGGCGATTGGATTGTGGGCGACCACGACGGCGTGATCGTCATTCAGGCGGCGCGCGCCGAAGCTGCGCTGGCGCGTGCCGAGCAGATCGTTGCCGCGGAGAAAAAGATCGAAAAGGCCGTACGCGCCGGGCGAAGTTTGGCGGACCTGCTGGAGATTGACGCCGTGCTGGCACGCAAGGGCTCCACCGTGGCCATCCCGCAGTTACGAGAGCAGAAGAGATGACTACGCTGCCGCCGTGGGGCCGCGCGGAACTCCCGGCGCCGCTCCCACTCACTGTGCGCAACGCGCTGCGTACAATCGGCCCGGGCGCGATTCTTTTGTCAGCCTCCATCGGCGGCGGCGAATGGCTCGTCGGCCCGGCAATGGCCGTCAAGCACGGCATGGGCATCTTCTGGATCGCTACGCTCGCGATTATTCTGCAGTTGATCATCAACACGGAAGGGGTGCGGTATACGCTCTATACAGGCGAGCCTATTGTGTCGGGCTTCCTGCGGCTGCGCCCGTCGTCCACGTTCTGGGCGGCGATCTACTCGGTGCTCACCGTCGCGCAACTCGGCATGCCGGCGCTCGGCGCGGCGTGCGCGGCGGTGATCTTCTCGGCGTTCGCGGGCCACTTGCCGGGGGCGCCAGATAAGTCGACACTCAACTGGCTGACGTATCTGGTGATGGCCGTCACCACGTTGATTCTCATGGTGGGCGGCACGATTGAGAAGATCCTGGAACGCGCGTCGTGGACGATGATCCTGTTCATCTTCCTGTTCCTCACCGTGGCCAACGTGTTGTTCGTCCCGTTCGATCATTGGATTCGCACGGCGGCGGGCTTCGTGCAGTTCGGCTACTGGCCTGCGAACGTAGACATGTTACTCCTGGCGACGCTCGCCGCCACGGCCGGCTCCGGTGGCGTGGGGAATCTCGTCATCTCGAATTGGATGCGCGACAAGGGCTATGGCATGGGCGCGACGGTGGGCGCGATTCCGAGCGCAATTGGCGGCCGCGAAATCTCGTTGTCGGCCGTGGGCAAGGTGTTCGATCTGACGCCGGAGAATCTGCGGCGTTGGCAGACGTGGCGGCAATACCTGCTGCTCGATCAAGCGGTGCTGTGGGCGGGCGGCTGCTTCATCGGCATGTTCCTCAACGTCAACCTTGCGACCTCCATTGTGCCGGCGGGCGAGAACATGGCAGACCTCGGCGCCGGCGCGTTTCAAGCCAAATACATGGCCGAAAAGCTTTGGCCAGGCTTTCGGTTCCTCGCGCTGTTGAACGGCTTCTGGATTCTGTTTTCGACGCACTTGGGCAACACGGACACGCTGGTGCGGCTTGTCACCGACACGTTATGGAGCGCGGGTTGGAGCCGCCGCAGCGGCGCGAATGTAGGCCGCCTTTATGTTGCCTTGCTGGCGGGCTTCACCGTGTGGGGCGCGATCACTGTGCAGTGGGGTTCGGCGATGAGCCTGTTCAAAGCGCTTGGTGTGGTGGCGGGCCCGGTGTTGTGTCTGGCGGCGATTCAGATTCTCATTGTGAACACACGCCTCCTGCCCGTTGAGCTGCGTCCGTCGTGGCCGCTACGCGCCGGCTTGGCTGCCGCGGCGGTGTTCTACGCCGCCATGTTCATCGCGGTTGTGCTGCGATAAGATCGTGGTCGCGATGCGCCGCGTCTTGCTCCCGTTGCTGCTGCTGCCCGTGTGGGCCGCGGCGGCTGCCGAGGCCGAAGCGCGCGAAGTATTGACCCGCCGCTGCCTGGGCTGCCACTCGGCGGAGCTGAAAACCGGCGGGTTGGACTTATCCACTCGCACTGCGGCGGCGCGTGTGTTGTCAAACGGCACGCTGATCGAGCGCGTCGCCAGCGGGAAGATGCCACCGGCCGCGCCGCTCCCACCGGGCGAAGTGGAAACGCTTCGCGAGTGGATTGCCGCCGGAGCCCCCTGGACCGGAGCGCCACTCGCGCCACGGCGGGCCGGGCTGGACTGGTGGTCTCTGCAGCCCCTGCAGGCGCCCTCGCCCTCGCTCGGGATCGACCATTGGATCGGCGCAAAGCTGCGCGAGGCGGGTTTGTCCGCCGCACCGCCTGCGAGCCGCCGCGCGTTGATTCGCCGCGTCACGCTCGGGCTCACCGGCCTCGCACCGGCGCCCGAAGAAGTGAATGCGTTCCTCGCTGACACGCGCCCCGATGCCTATCAGCGTCTGGTGGATCGGCTTCTCGCTTCGCCCCATTACGGCGAACATTGGGCGCGGCACTGGCTCGACGTGGTGCGCTACGCCGAGAGCGAAGGCTTCGAGCGTGACTGGCTCCGCGACAGCGCGTGGCCGTATCGTGACTATGTCATCCGCAGCTTCAACGCCGACAGGCTCTATCCGCAGTTTGTGCGCGAGCAGATCGCGGGCGACGTGCAGGAAGGCGCGACGCATGACAGCCTTATCGCAACTTCGCTGCTGGCGATGGGTCCGTACGACGCCGTGGGGCTCACTTCCGCCGTGGAGCGCGAGCGTGACCAGGTGCGCGAGGATCAACTCGAAGAGATGCTCGGCGTAGTGTCGCAGACTTTCCTTGGCTTGACGGTGAACTGCGCGCGCTGCCACAACCACAAGTTCGATCCGATTCCGCAGACTGATTACTATCGCCTGAAGGCGGTGTTCGCCGGCGTGTGGCAACCGACGGTGGGTACAGAGTTGAAGGCCGATGGCCGCGAGATTCTCACCGCTGATGAACGGGCCGCGCGCGACCGGCAGATCGCCGCGCTCCACGCCCGCATCGCCGCGCTCAGCAACGAACTCGGCACGCTCGATCGCCGCAACCGCCCTGCGGATCGCGCGCGGGCGGGCCTCGTGGCGCGCTGGACCTTCGATTCTGACGCGCGCGATGACTTCGGCCAACTCCACGGCGATTTCAACGAAGCGGCGGAGTTTCACGCGGGCCGCTTGCGTCCCGCGGCGGGCAAAGATTCGGTCACCCTCACCACTGCGCCGCTCAGTGCATCGATCAAAGAGAAAACCCTCGAAGTCTTCCTCCACGCCGCCAAAGCGCCGGCCAAGGCCGTGACGTTCTTGCAGATCCGCAACCGCAGCGGATTCCGCGGCGCGGCGACCGATGGCATCCGCTTCAACGCGGGCGAAAAGAAGCAGTGGGTCAACGCGAGCACCGTAAACTTCCGCACCGAAGAAGTGGGCGGCCCGAAGGAAGACACGGTGGAAGGCGGCCTCATCCACGTAGCCATCACCTATGCGGCGAGCGGCGAAATTCGCATCTACCGGAACGGCGCGTTGTACGGGCGGGCCTACACGCCGGATCCGAATCTGCCGCAAGGAGCCACGCAAACTTATCTTGAGCACGACGCGGTGCTCAGCCTCACCAGTACGCAGGAACTGGAGCTCGAAGAAGCCCGCTTCTGGGGCCGGGCGCTTTCGGCGGACGAGATCGCCGAGTCGTTCCGCACGCCGATTGTGAATCACGCCGTCCCCGCTACCGAAGAGCGCGGGCAACTCGCAAGGGAACTGGCCGAAACACGCGAGCAACTGCGGAAACTGCCGCAACCGCCCAAGGCGTTCTCTGCGCAGCCCAGCACGCCCGCGTCCACGCATCTGTTGATTCGTGGCGATGTGAGCCGCAAAGGCGATCTCCTCACTCCCGCCGCGCCCTCGTGCCTGCGCGGGCATCCAGGCGACCTCGCGCTCATGCCTGACTCGCCTGACGCCGCGCGCCGCCGTGCGCTCGCCGATTGGATTGCGAACGATGCCAATGCGCTGTTCTGGCGCGTTATGGCGAATCGCGTGTGGCACTATCATTTCGGCGCGGGCTTCGTCGACAGCCCAAACGATTTCGGCTACAACGGCGGGCAGCCCTCGCATCCGGAATTGCTCGATGCCGTTGCCGCCGAGTTCCGGCGTACGGGCGGCAGTCTAAAGAGCCTCCACCGCACAATCCTGCTGTCGGACGCTTATCAACGCTCCACGCGCTTCGACTCTGCCGCCGCCGCGAAGGATGCTTCCGCGCGCCTGCTGTGGCGCTTCCCGCTGCGCCGCCTGAACGGCGAGACCGTGCGCGATGCCATGTTGCAATCCGCGGGCATCATGAACACAGAGATGTACGGGCCCAGCTTCCGCCCATTCCAGATTGTCAAGAACTCGGGCTCTTATCATTCCTACGATCCCGTTGACTCGGCCGCGCCCGAACTCCAGCGCCGCACCGTCTACCGCATGAATGTGAACTCCGGTGGCAACCCCATGCTCGACGCGCTTGATTGCCCGCTGCCTTCCGTGAAGACGCCGAAGCGCTCGATCACTACCACGCCGCTCCAGGCTTTGAGCCTGATGAACAATCCATTTGTGACGCGCATGGCGAAGCAACTCGCCGCGCGGGTGATCGCCGAACGCGATACGACCGCGGGGCGCGTCGAGCGCACTTTCGAACTTGTTCTCAGCCGCCCGCCGCGCGAGGAAGAGGCCGCGTCGAGCGAAGCGCTGGTGAACGCATCCGGCCTGGAAGCGCTCTGCTGGGGCTTGTTCAATACGAGTGAGTTTCTCTATGCGCCGTGATGCGATGACGCGCCGCCGCCTGTTGCTCGACGCTGGGGCCGGCTTCGGCTGGCTCGCCGTTGCGTCGCTCAGCCCAGCCGCGCCGCCTGCGATCGCGCCGCGGGCCAAACGCGTGCTGCAGGTGTTCTGCGTGGGCGGCATGAGCCACGTCGACACCTTCGACTACAAGCCCGAACTCGCGCGCCGCAACGGGACGCCCTTCGACATGCCCACTTTTTTCGGCCAGGGTGGCAATCTTCTCGGCAACGTCTTCGAATTCAAGCAGCGCAGCCAGAGCGGACTGTGGGTGAGCGATCTGTTGCCGAACCTTGCGCAGCATGCCGACAAGCTCACCGTCATACGTACCATGAGTTCGAAGAGCGCCAACCACATGCCCGCCGTGGCGTGCATGAACACGGGCTTCATCCTTACGGGCTTTCCGGCGATGGGTGCCTGGGTGAACTACGCGCTGGGTTCAGAGAGCGAGAATCTGCCGTCATTCGTGGTGCTGCCTGACCCGCGCGCGCATCCGTGGGGCGGCACCGTGCAATGGTCGAATGGCTTTCTGCCTGCGGCGGTGCAAGGCACGATGTTCCGCAGCGGCACGACCGCGGTACCCGATCTGGCGACGCCCGCCGGCACGTCCGCCGATGCGCGGCGCGCGGCGCTCGACTGGACGAACCGCATGAACCGCCGCTTTGCCGACGAGAACCCGGGCGAATCGGCACTCGCCGCGCGTCTGCGCAGCTACGAACTCGCCGCCAGCATGCAACTCAATGTGCCTGGCATTGCCGACATCGCCACCGAGTCTGACGCCACGCGTAAGCTGTACGGGCTCGATAAGAAAGAGACTGAAGGGCTCGGTCGTCAATGCTTGCTCGCGCGCCGGCTCATCGAGAAGGGCGTGCGTTTCGTGCAGGTCTATCACGGCGGGTCCTCGTTTGATTGGGACGCGCACGGCAGCATCATCGAAAATCACACCAAGCGCGCCGCCGAGTACGATCAGCCGGTAGGCGCGCTCCTCGCCGATCTCTCAGCCCGTGGTCTGCTCGCTGACACGCTGGTGATGGGTGTCACTGAATTCGGCCGCACGCCCGTGTCGCAAGGCACGGGCAAGACCGCCGGCCGCGATCATCACCCGGACTGCTTCGCCACGTGGCTGGCGGGCGCTGGTGTGAAGCCCGGGTTTGCCTACGGCGTGTCCGACGATCTCGGCCAGAAGCCCGCGGAGAATCCGGTCACCATTCATGATTTCCACGCCACAGCCCTGCACATCCTCGGGCTCGATCACGAGAAGCTCACCTACTATCACAACGGCATTCAGCGCCGCCTGACAGACGTGCATGGCCATGTGGTGCGCGGTATTCTCGCCTGACGTGCCCAACGTGGCGCCGATGCGGCGTCCGTGTTTGACTATGTAGATGCCGTCGCCGCGCCTGCTTCTCTTCGTCTCGCTGCCCTTGTTTGCAAAAGGAACGCCCGCTGACTATGAACGCTTCGTCAAATTGCGTGAGCGTCTGGCCGCGACCAACTTCGTCGCAGCGGAGCCGGCTTCGGCCCTCGGTGATGCCCCGCGCTTCTGGTACTGCCGCTCGATCGCCGGCGGTGGACACGAGTTCATCGCCGTCGATGCGGCCACCGGCGAAAAGTTTCCGGCGTTCGATGCGGTGAAGGTGGCCGCGGCGTTGTCCAGAACCGCAGGCAAAGAGTACGCACCGCAGAAACTGCCCTTCACCAGCTTCGGGCCGATTGACCGCGTGGCTATCGAGTTCTTTGCTGCCGACGCGCGCTGGCGGGTGAATCTCAATTCGTACATATGCGAACGGCTCCCGTTGCGCCGAAGCGACCCGCAGCCGCTCCGCTCGCTACCCGGCCCGCGCGTGCCCCAAACCGACAAGCCCGTGGAATCGAAGAGCAACGAATGGCGGGCCTTCATCCGCAACTTCAACGTGTGGTTGCAGGCGATGGGCGCGAAGGACGCCGTGCCGCTCAGCTTCGATGGCTCCGAGGGCAACTACTACGTACTGTCGGAAGCCGCATGGGCGCCGGACTCGACCAAACTCGCCGCCTACCGCGTGCGGCCCGGCCAGCGCCGCAAGATCCCATACATCGAATGCTCACCCGCCGCCGAGGTTCAACCGAAACACACGCTGGTGGAATACGCCAAGCCCGGCGACACGCTCGACGTCCCACGGCCCGTGCTCTTTGATATCGCCACTTAGAAGGCCCACGCCATCGACGACGCGCTGTTTGCCAACCCCTACTCGCTCTCGCCCAACCTCTGGCGTAAGGACTCGCGCGCCTTCACCTTCGAATACAATCAGCGCGGCCATCAGGTGTACCGCATCATTGAAGTGGACGCCGCCACGGCGGAGGCGCGCGCGATTGTCGATGAGGCGTCCGCGACGTTCTGCTGCTACTACTCAAAACATTTCCGCCGTGACGTGAACGACGGCCGCGAAGTGGTATGGATGAGCGAGCGCGACGGCTGGAACCACCTTTACCTCTACGATGGCGCGACGGGCCACGTGAAGAATCGAATAACGCGCGGGGAGTGGGTGGTGCGCTCCGTGGCGAAGGTGAATGACCAAGCGCGCCAGATCTGGTTCGCCGCCAGCGGCATGCACGCGGGGCAGGACCCGTACTTCCTGCACTGGTTCCGCGTGAACTTTGACGGCACGGGCCTCACGCCGCTCACGCAAACGCCCGGACGTGAATCACCAGCTCGCGTTCACCAGCGATATGCAGCACTTCATCAACACCTCCTCGCGCCTGGACCTTGCGCCGGTGTCTGAACTCCGCCGCACCACGGACGGCGCGCTGATTTCGACGCTCGAACGCGGCGACACCAAGCCGCTGATCGAGGCCGGCTGGCGCGCGCCCGAAGTGTTCACCGCGCCCGGACGGGATGGCCGCACGCCGGTGTGGGGTGTGATCCACAAGCCCTTCGCCTTCGACGCGTCCAAACGCTATCCGGTGCTGGAGTATATCTACGCCGGGCCCCATGCCTCGTTCGTCCCCAAGACCTTCGCCGCCGCGCACGCCATGCAGGCGATGGCCGAACTGGGCTTCGTCGTGGTGCAGATGGACGGCATGGGCACGTCGAGCCGCTCGAAGGTGTTTCACGATGTCGCCTGGAAAAGCATTGCTGACGCGGGCTTTGCCGATCGCATCGCCTGGCACCGCGCCGCCGCCGCGCGTTTCCCCTGGTACGACGTCACGCGCCTCGGCATCTACGGCCACTCTGCGGGTGGGCAGAACTCGCTCGGGGCGCTGCTGCATCACGGCGACTTCTACAAAGCCGCCGTGTCGTCCGCCGGCTGCCACGACAACCGTATGGACAAAATCTCGTGGAATGAACAGTGGATGGGCTGGCCCGTGGGTCCCGAGTATGAGGCGAGTTCGAACGTGGACCATGCCGCGAAGCTGCGCGGGCGGCTTCTGCTGGCGGTGGGCTCAGCCCGGCAGGGAAGACGTTCGATCTGCTGGTGCTGCCCGGGCGCAACCACGGTAACTGGGGCGACTACTGGGAACGCAAACGCGCCGACTTCTTCGTGCGCGAGTTGCTCGGCGTCGCGCCGCCGGATTGGAATACGGTGAAGCCGCCGGAGTCCGTGGTGGACGGATTGTGAGTCGCTGCGCGCTACTACGGCAACCCGGTGACCGCCAACCGAACGCCGCCCGCGCTTGTCACCGCCTCCTCGCCCGTGCGTAGCCGGATCTCCGGGTTCGCCGGCGTTCCAGGCGGCACGTGCAGGTTGATCTGATACAGCCCGGCGAACCCCGGCGCAAGTCCCGCGTCGAACAGATGCTCCGCCGCCACCGGCTCACCGTTCAACAACACCGTGAACGCACCTGCGGCATCCAGGAGCGCAGCTTGCTGTGCTACCTCGCCAATCCGAGGCAACGGCCCCATCACCGCACCCAACCCCGTGGCAAAGAGAATCAGGACATTGCCCGGCGCGGCTGGCCGCTCATTCGTGACCAGCGAACCGTCCAGCCGCACCGCCAGCGCCCAGCCGGGTTGCGCAAGGAACAAACCCGGCGCGGCCGCGCCGACGTGAATCTCTATGGCTGGCCCAGTGCGCCCGTCCAGCGCCAGTTGCAACCGCCGCAACCCGGGCTTCAGCGAAGCAGGCAGCAATAGATTCACCTGCGTGGGCGAGACGTAGTAGAGCGGCACGGGCTGCCCTTCCACCAGTACGCGCACGCCGGTGCCGGGCAGCTCCGTTGGCAACAACCCATCGCGAATATCCGCGTCCCGCACCGGGCGGCTGACGGAGGCGAGTTCCCGCCCATACAGCGTCACGATGGTGTTTGGTGCAAATGTTCCGGACTGTTGGCTGGCGGCATGCACCACGGTGGATGCGGCGTAGGTGGGAGCAAAACGCCTGGGTTGTTCATCGGCCGCGCCCAGCAGGCGCGATATGAAAACTCCCGCCAGCAGCGCGCGCCACGGCGCTTCTGCAGGCAGAAAAAGGAAGAACCCTGACGTTGAGTGTATCAAGGTCAGGGTTCAAATGCTGTCGTAAATGCTGTGGTACAGCTTTAGACGAACGACTACTGCACGAAGATCATGGTGCCTTCCGGCGAAAGCACCCCGCCCGCACGCACGCGCACGATGTTACCCGCGTTCGGCGTAGCGGTCATGGGTACACGCACATTGATCTGCTGCAGGCCGCTGATGGCGCCCGGCACCGCGCCGGCATAGGAGACATCAGCGGCGCTCAGCACTGTGCCGGCCCATTCGATCTGTGCGGCTTCGCGCACGCGTATGGCGCTGTCCATGATTTCACCCGCTTGGTAAACGGGCTCCAGCAGGCCGAGGCCGGTGGCATAGAGCGCGATGGTCTCGCCCGGCCGCGCGCCGCGTGCGCCGGCCAAGGTGGAGGGATTCGCGATGTACTCACGGGTGGTGGACGTCGCGGCAATCGCGTTGCCGCCGAAGCGGAAGAAGGCCGGCGAAGTCGCCTGGAGCGTGATGTTGGTGGCATCGCTCTTGCGCTCGTTCGGCGTGCCCGGGTTGGCCACCACCACGACGGGCACCGTGCCGCGGTCAGACACGGTGGGCACCTGCGCGTTGATCTGGTTGTCCTGCAGATAGGTGAGCGGCACGCGGCGGCCGGCAATTTCCACCGCCACGCAGCTCAACTCCAAGGGGAAGCGGTTGTTGGTGATGTCGGCGGCAGACACGGTCCGGCGCGAACCGGCGGGCTGGAAGCCGCCGCCGTAGATCGCTACCAGGGTGTTGGCCGATAGCGGACCGGCGGGGGCGGTGGCCGCATTGGCGACGGCAGAGATGGCCGGCTTGGCTAGGTTGCAGTTCTCGGCGCCGATGGTGCGGTTGGCGTTGTAGATGATGTCGCCTTGGTTGGTGCTGGAGTTGTTGGCGGCATTGCCGGCGGCGTAAATGATCAGGCTGCCCGAGGCGTTGGCTGGCGGCGTCCATTCCACTTCCCACTCGGCCCGATTCCGCTGGCCGATGTAAGTCGACGCCAGCACGTGGCTGGCAAACTGCGTCTCGCCAGGATTACACGGTGCATTGGCGCCGCTGGCGGCACAGCGTACGCGAATGGTTGGTGTGACGGTGAAGTCTCCGGCCTGCTGCAACATATCGGCCGCCGAGCGCACCGTCAACTGGAAGCCCCATTTGGTGGCTTCCGGGTGCTCCAGGATCACCTTGATCAACTGCTTCACGCCCGGCTTGTAGTCCCGGGCTTCAATGGTGAGCCGTCCGCGCGTATCGCTGTTTACCGCCGGTCCGTTTGTGTGGCAGGCCGCACAGGTGGCGCCGCCGGCCTCGCCGGGAACTCCGGTCCGCTGCGTGGGCGGACCTCCGGTGGTGGCCAGCATGAGTGTCCCTGCCAGTAACGTGAGAAACGGAAGATAACAGCGATAGCGCACTGGTGACTCTCCTTGATTTTGTGGCTCGGCTTAGTTGCCGATCGTTGTAAATAATGTCTGGCCGGTGGCCACGCCGTTGACGGTGGCGTCAATGGCGATGTCTCCGGCGGCGACGTTTGGAACGGTGACGTTGAACTGGCACAGGCCAATAGCCTGGGGCGCCAGGAACGCTTGCGCGGTGGCCGTGGTCTGGCCGAACCGCACAGTAATGGGGGAAGCGAGGTTGCGCGCGGCGGGCACGATTTCACCGGCGGGTGAAGCCGGGTTCGTCGCGCCGCAACCCACCGCGTAGATGATGATCGTGTCGCCTGCCTTGGCCGGACGGAACGGTACACCGGCGATGAGCCCTTCGCGGCCTACAAACGTTCGGAAGTCAGGGAATAACGCAGCCACATACTGACGCCCGCCGACGTTGAAGGTGGGAGTGGTCAGCAGCGCGGGCGAAACCGCGGCAGCGCTCACCGTGGTGGTGTTCGATCCGGCGGCGTTGGCAAGTTCCACCTGGATGCCGTTGCCGGCGCCGATTCCGTCGGGCACCTGCACGTTCACCTGAGTCGGCGAGATGAAGCGGACGAATGCGTCCTTGCCAGCCACCTTCACGCGCACGCCTTCGAGCGACGTGGGGGCTTTGGCGCCCGTGAAGTCGTTGCTGGACCACTCGCGCGTAGCCGTCGCAAGATTGGCGCCGTAGATTTCCACCCACGTGCCGGGACTGATGCCGGTGCTGCCAGAGAACGCCTGCAGCACGGGCCGGTCCGCGCGGATGGCCGGGGCGTTGGACGTGCCGGCGGCTGGTTTCAGCGTGAAATTCTGCACCGTGATCCGGTCGCCCGAAGTAGACCCGTTGCCGTTGGCTGAGTTCGCCGCAACATAGATCGTCACGTCGCCCACGTTCGTAGCCGGCGGAGTCCATTGAATGGTGATCGCGTTAGACCGCAGAGCGGCGTCGCTGTGCTGCAGATACTCAATCGGCGTGGCGGCGCGGCAACCAGACGCCGGGCGGTCTCCACCATCGGCGCATAATACACCCTGCCCCGTTGCCGGTGTGAACGTGCCTGCTTGAGCGTTGGCGGCGTCCGAAGCCACGCGCGCCGACATCTGGAAGCCGTAGACACTGGCGGTAGGCAGCGTCATCGTAAACGTAACGCGCGGTCCGCCCGGCCTGTAGTTGGCGCCGCCCGAGCCGAAGTTCATCTCAATACCCGTATTGAACGGATTTCCCGTGCCGGTATGACAACCGGCTGCCGCGCATGTGGATTCAAAACCACTGGACCGCGGTGCGCCGGTGCGCCCCGCGGGCGGCCCGCCGCTGTTGCCTTCCATGAGCAGCGGCGTCATCACCACGGCCGCGCTTAGCTTAATCAAGAATGTATTCTGTGAACGAGACATGCAATCGTTAACCCGAATCCTTTGTAGTTTACTCAATCGAATTTGTACCAGTTGTTAAACCTCGCAATCCAAATGGCTTAGGCGAGATTGAGAGCTTTGCGCAGCACTGTGCTGGCGGGTACCGTTTCCAGCTCGGCCCGTTTCATCCAACGGAAACCCTGCGGAACGCGGCGCAACGTCGCGCGGCGGACGCGAATCGTGTAATTCGTTGTTGTGATTGTGTGCCGAAACACCCCGGCTTCCGGCCCTTCCACTGCCCCCTTCACTTGGCCGCGTTCCGGCAGTTCCCAGAATCCGGCCATGCGCCCGGAGTCCGGCGGGCGCTGCCAAAAGAGGATCGATTCACCCTTCTCTATTATTAATAAATGTTTCTCGATTTGAACCTGCCGGTGGCGACGACTTTTCACTGGTAACTCGTGCCGGCGGTTTTGCTGGCGTGCCACGCAATCGTTATGAAACGGGCAGTTTAGGCACAACGGATCGCGCGGCAGGCAGACCGTAGCTCCCAATTCCATCATGGCCTGGTTCCAGTCGCCGGGGCGACGTGGGTCCAGCAGAGCTTGCGCCGCGGCGGTCAACCGTTCGCGCGTGGGTTTGTTTTGGATATCGCCGGGTTCACACGTCAGGCGCGCCGTGACGCGCAGCACGTTGCCGTCGACCGCTGCGTGCGGCAGCCCAAAGGCGATGCTGGCCACCGCCGCCGCCGTATAATCGCCCACGCCCGGCAGCGCGCGGATGGCCTCGTAGGTGCGCGGAAAGCCCGTGCCCGACGCCGCGATCTGCCGCGCGGCCTTGTGCAAATTCCGCGCGCGCGAGTAGTAGCCGAGCCCTGCCCAATGCGTCAGTACATCCGCCTCGGGCGCGGCGGCCAGCGCCTCCACGGTGGGAAAGCGTGCGAGGAACCGCTCGTAATAGGGCTCGGCCGCAGCCACACGTGTTTGCTGCAGCATAATCTCGGAGAGCCAGATGCGGTAGGGATCCTTGGTGCGCCGCCACGCGAGGTCACGCCGGTGGCGTCTGAACCATGCAAGAAGCGGCGAGGATGGCAAATCGCGAGAATAGCATGGGCTCTGGTGGTTGTGTGTAGACACAACCACATCCTCCTGTTGAATCAATGCGTTGCAGGCGCGTCGCTCCATCCTGGGGCGGCGACGTTACGCCATGCTACAAGGGTCAGTTCGTGCCGCAATTCATCCTCTCCCTCCTCGCCGTG
>Ga0194119_10003533_pt1 | contig 25068 bp, 22 predicted proteins | sample TA2MahC100mmetaG_FD_148620 | JGI IMG/M metagenome (GOLD analysis project Ga0194119, IMG submission 148620) | Freshwater microbial communities from Lake Tanganyika, Tanzania - TA2015018 Mahale Deep Cast 100m | ecosystem: Environmental > Aquatic > Freshwater > Lake | place: Tanzania: Lake...
CCTTGGCAATGCAAGACACTTCGGGTGCATGCCAGCTGTAAATCTTGGGGCCTTTGGCATTCCTGCCTTGCTTGATTTGCAAACGAATACGGTTGGCTCTTCCTAAGGGCTGCATCAGTGCCTCTTGTACCGCTTCACTTAAAAGGTTGGCCTTTCTTGCAATCTCCCGAGCCAGGCGGCCTACGATGGTGCCTTGCCGTTTAATCACCTTGCGCATACGACCGTACTGCTTGGCATGCCCGTAGCGGCTTGCCTTATGGGTAAGGTGTTTGCCTTCTCGCTCAAAAGTCTGCTTTAACGTAATGCCGTTTGCCTTGGCTACTTCCACAAGTTTTTCTCGGCTGGTCTCTAAAAGCTTGGAGTCCGTGGGGTGGGCAATGGCCTTGGGCATCACCGTGCTATCGACCACCACCTTTTTTAACTCCTCGGGCTTAATCAGCCCAATCTCTACGGCCACCGTAATGGTCTTCGCAAGCAGCTCTTCCACACCCTCTTCGCCGATGAGCTTTCTAAACTTAGAGATCAGTGTGAAGTCACACGGGGCCTTCGGCTCGTAATACTCCCTGCCACTGAAGAACTGGTAGTACACGTTCTCAGACCAGGCTACAACGAGTTCTTCATCACTTAGGTTGTAGGTGTGCTTCAGATACAGCAGCGAGACCATTAACCGCATGGGAAGTCTGGGGCGCCCTGCGTTCGATACCCCGCCACCGGAGACTTGAACCACCGGGCCAAAGAGATCAATGTCTTCCACCTTTTTGCCTGCCTTCACCTTGCGGGCAATTACCCCTGCCAGGCTTGCCTCGATCTCTTGCCAGGGCATATGGGTGGAGAGAACTGCCAGAGGGTGGCGTAAATCGATCATCTGATCCAACCTGCCGCGGAAAAAATCTTCAGTCTGGCTTGCGGGCAATTTGAGGCTCCCAAAAAAGAGAAAACTCCCAGAAAACAGCGCCTAAAACACCAAAAACTGAGAGAAATTATACCCCAGAAACCCATAAAACAACAATAAAATCAATAAGATGAGATTAAATCAAGGGCGACTAACTATATCTCTCATTGAGCAGCGTAAAGCTAAAAGACATCTTCAAACGCGAGCACCCCTCAGACGATTACGCAAACACACATGAGAGAGCACGCCCACTTGCGAACAAGATACATCTATAATTCAATGCTTAAACATCCCGTACCCAAACTTGAATCGAATTAAGTCGCGATAATTCCCTTACGCAAAAACACTCAGGTTTCACATCCAAATCTCAGAAAAAGCTTTGTATACTCTTCTCTCTCATGAAGTTCGAGGGCTGCAGGATCCATCATTGCTTCAGCTCGATCTCTTGCAGCGCTTCCCATAGATTTAGCTACAAAAGGGTTATCAATAAGAAAGTGGATCTTACTTGCCATTTCTTGCCAGTCACCGTCACGGACGAGGTATCCTGTCTCGCCGCTGACTACAATTTCCCTTTGCCAATCAAAGTCATAAGCAACGATCGGCACTGCAGAGAGTGCTGCCTCCGTAAGCGCTCTACCCATGTGTGGTGATGCAATTACACTCGCCCGAGGCAAGACAGTCGATATCCAATCCTGTGAGCGCTGGCCAAGAAATAATATATACGCGCTCATCCTAAGTTCTTCTGCTAACTGCTCTAACTCTCTTCTTTGCGAGCCATCTCCAATTATCAAGCTATAAACGGGCCTTCCACACGTGTGCAAGCGAGAAGTTACACGAACTATATGGTCAATCCTCTTCATTGGCTCCAGTCTTGCAACGGTCATTAAAAAAGTTTCCCCGCGCACTCCTATATCTTCCAATATCGATTCAGCGCTTGGACGATCTTTCGGATGACGCCAATGGCTGTGATGTATTAGATTTCCATAACGGAAAACAGTAGTGTGCGATTCCTTTCCACCATTTTCAAGCGCGTATCTCAAGTTGTCTTCATTTGCTCCGGCAATTAAGTTACAGCGAGGGAACACAAAACGCTCTATCAACTTTTCTACCTTGCGGAACTTCAAAAGTCGTGGCATCATTGGCTTACCAGAAACTTTAACAAACTCATCATAGTTTGCGCAAACTCGAATAACTAATGGGACTCTCAGGAGCTTCGCGAGAATTATCCCTAAGATTCCGAGATAGTAAGGATCACCAATCCGTACAACTTTCACCTCAAACTGCTTAGCAAACTTATACAAGATTAAGACGAGCTGAATCTGCGCAAAAAGGAAATTAAGAGATGGTATCCACCGAAACAACTTGAATGCCCCGTACCTCCCATTAATAAAGATGTTAGTTGGGTCAAGTATCGAAATGTTTGGTGCGCCGATTGATTCGGATTTATGATCATGGAGAAATGCAAGTGGATGAACTGAAATAACCCTCTGAAAATATCCACCCAAGCTTCGGCTTTCAAGTGCTTGATGTATCCGTAAAGAATCGTACATCGAAAGCGTGTAGGACATATCTAGAACAAGGATTGATCGCACGGCAAGTTACGATTATTTTTTTCTTACAAAATCTATAGCGGCTAAAAAATGTGTTAGCCCGAGTTAATATCTCATCGATTAATCTTGATTGAAAACCTTGCTTGTAAACGAATAATTTTTAATATTCTTTTCAAACTCAATATCAGTTCTTATAACTCTTCGGGCAACCTTGTCGAGAAGATAAGCACAAGTCCCAACTGTAAGTCCGAAAAACCCAAGCAAGTGCAGCAAGCTCATCCTAGATCGAAATAAAGTAAATACCTTTGAGCAGCGACCCGTATGGAGCCCAAACCGAACCGCCTGCCCACAACAAAATACGAATGAGAATACCTCAGATTTCCCCCCAAGAATCGCTTGCTCAAGTGCAGAGGACCACACTAAAAGTTTCGCTCTTGGATACAGAATCTTACGCGTTCGGCTTATTCCGTCAGGCAGGAACTTTCTTACCATCAAGTTCATTTCAATCAATACAGCATTGTCAGTGCCATGCTTTTTCCAAAGAATACCCTCTGGACAGTAAAAATCGACCTCCGGGAACCTTTCAGATCGAAGAATATTTGCATCCACACACATTAGTCCATCGCTCCCAAGGTAGTAGTCCGTTAATTGAGAAAGTTTGCCGGTCCGAAAAGAAATCCCGTCTGGTAGTGACTTCGTCAAGCCTGCAAGGTCATGGGAAATCTGTGCGAGCAGGCAATAAACTGGCTCCGAAGCTTGAGTGTCTATCGCCTTAGAGAGGGCGGCAAGACAGAAAGGACTCAGATAATCATCTGAATCACACCAGAGAATCCACTCTCCCCTCGATTCGGAAATAAGGCGATTATCTATAACACTCTTCCCTACATGTAGATCTGCACAGATTACCCTGATTGGAAAGTCGCAGCGCTCTGCAAGAAGACTCACAACCTCAAGAGAGTCATCAGTTGTTCCATCAATCCCAACCAACCACTCAAAATCTTGGGTAGACTGCGTGACCAAGGACAGCCACACGTATGGCAGTAAGGTTCCTCTGTTATAAGCAGGCGTAAGTATTGAGAATTTCGGCATTGACACTAGAGCATTCTAAATCGATGTTTAGCGAAGAATAGAAAGACTCGAAGCAAGATTATTTGACAGGCTAAATTAATTTAAGGAGCCTCTGAACAATAGCTCGATTCAAATTGGTCGAACGACATTGGTGATGACGCAGGCATTTTGTTCATGTGGGTGGGCTGCTAATCGTACTTGTATCTCTTCGAGCAACCCAAGCGCTCTAATCTCGTGCGGTTGGCAAGGCAATTCTTGCAAGAATTTTTCTAGTAATCATAATAAACAAGCTCCAAGTGAGGAGCAAATTTAGCTGGACCTTCTGTGCGATTGGCCGCGTGTCAACCACGTTTGCAAAAAACAAGCGATAGAATTGCTGAAGCACTATATACCAACCCAACCCCGAAAGTCGGCTGGATTCGATTATTGAATAGGATTGAGCGCCCCGTCTTTCTCCAGGTCCCGTATAATTAATGCTTCGAGTTGGTTGTACAGCTATCGAGCCACATTTCAAAAGTCTTCTTAAAAAAATCAGCTCAGTTCCTATATAAGTAAAGCTCCCCCGTCTTGAGTGAAACGGTTGATACATACAAGCCTCTTGTAAAACTTCTGTCCGCGTGAGACCATAAGTCAATACGGCAAGCGTCGAATTTTCACGAAAATCATTTAGGGATAAAAGAAACTTGAAACTATCATTTCCTTCTAAATGCGGGAATTCGTGAGTGCCAGTAACAACACCCCTAGGATTTACCTCTGTTACAAAAGAAGTTGAGTGACATACATTAGGGCAAGATAGTTGTGGTAATAAGTCAGAAATACAGTTCTTCCCTAGAAAGTCATCGTCTGCTAAAAAATAAGCATAGGCACCACGAGCGTTATTCAAAGCATTTAATAAATTATTAAGCGGACCAATATTTTTTTCGGTCCTGTAGACGTACATATTTCGGCATTTTTTCTGATAGTTTATAAGAAACGAGAAGGTTTCGTCAGTAGAACAGTTGTCTGAAACAATGATTTCACAGTTATTATAACTCTGGGAACGTGCACTATCTAGCGCCCTTTCTAGCAGTCCTCTTCGATTGTATGTTGGTATCAGAATAGAGACAAGCGGTTGGTCTATTTTAATGCTTAAACGAGATTCGTGAGTCATTTTACACTTGGTTCTGAATGAATGATTTTTTCTTCTTGTAACCGATTCGAAAAGTCTCTAGGGCACCTCTGAAAAACTCTCATGATTATCGAACATAAGGCCCTTGGCATGGTTCAATCTGTATTGAGATTTCAGGGGGATTTTTATGTGAATAACAGTTCACGTGAATTAGGAAAGCAATATTCTATAATTTAATCGCACCCAGCCTTTCCAACAACAGCCGAGTCCAGTTCTCGCTCTTGTAGTTTTCAATTGCGCTACGGCAACTCCTTGCTCTCTTAGGTGTCTTAGATTCGACATCTAGGGCGGTGGAAAAGTCGTCGATTGTTCCGGTTTGCAAAACTAAGCCGCAGTCGGGCATTTGCACAAGGTCTTCCGCAACAGAATTATTCGCAATTGTAAGTACGGGGGTTTCACAAGCGAGCGACTCTACCACTACGTTACAGAATCCTTCCTCGGGACTCATAATAACGCACAAGTCATAGTTTCCGAAAAGTTCAACTGGGCTTGAAACATTACCCATCAAAAAAACATTACTGAGCTGTAGGTAGTCGATAAGATCTCTCAGCATAAAGTAACTGGGTCCATCACCCATTATTGTCAGTGTTGACCCCTCAAATGTCTCGCTCAATAGAAAGGCATACACTGTCTCCATAATGCGCTTTTGTGGAACAAGTCTCGCACAGGCAACGATTCTATATGGCGAGGTAAAACCACATCTTTTATTTTGGTATGAGGCTGGAAACCGAATTGGGTTTCCGGTGTCAATGAACCTTACATTTTGATTGACCAACGCTTTTAAAGGCGACCAAGAGTGTCTCCAGCCGATAACGTAATCCACCCGATGAAAGACCAGCCTTAGAAGTATTTTAGACAGGGGGGTATATCTTGAGGTCGCGGCGTGCTCCCAAAACACTAGTCGCAAAGAACGAAACCCGGGAATTAACTTTAAAAGACCCGCCGCAATTACCAAAGGCCAAAAGCTCACGATCATTGTGGTTGGCTGCTTACTCAAAGATCTTAAGTATCTGGTGATTTCTAACGGTAACCAATACACCCGCTCCTTCCTGAGCACATGGCACACCATCCTAATGCTAAGTGAACGCTCATTCATTCCAATTGAATTTAAAACTATAATACGTGCATCGACACCTATTCGTAATGCCTCTTCTGTGAAGTTCACAACGCACTGCTCCGCCCCTCCTGGCTGCAGAGAAGAAATTAAGTTAATGATACGAATTGGATCTACCCTCAGATTTTGACTCGTTTCAAGTAGCCATCCGGCGCGACGGTAATAAGCAGCTTGTGCTGAATGCTTTTGTCGATCTCGAACTCGGTGTGAGTTTTTAGATACTCCCACACCGCCGTCTTCGGGTTGTCGCCCGGGCCCCAGGGGCGGTCGGGGAACATATCGGCGGGCATGTCTTCGACAATGGTATCGAACACCACACAATAACTGCCGACGCTGGTCATAGGCGCATAGGCCTGCAACTCCTCTAGCACATGCGCGTGCGTGTGGTTGGAATCCAGGCACACCAGAATGCGTTCATAGCCCTTCGCCACCTGCCGCACCTGCTCCACAATCTCAGGCGCGATGCTCGATCCCTGAATCATCTGAATACGCGACGCGATGGGATGCGCCTCGATGGCCGCGCGGTTGTGGGCACGGATATCGATATCAATGCCCAGCACCTTGCGCTTGGACTCGCGAGGATTAAGCGTTGCGCCCGACTCAATCGCATCACACATATCCAGCAGCGCCAGCATTGACGCACTCATGATGAGTGAGCCGCCGTGCGCAATGCCAGTTTCGATAATTAGATCTGGTTTGACTTCCCAGATTAGCTCCTGCATTGCCACTATATCTTGTGGATACTGAATTAGCGGCCGTCCTAGTGCTGAAAAATGATAAGAGTACTTAAAGCGGTTTGCATTATTCATCCACTCTTTACTGAGATCAGAAGTAACAGGGTCCGAGCCTTGACGTTCAACCTCAACCCGACACTCTTCATAAAAATAATTGGTTTTGATGATCATGATCTTTCTCACATTACGAGCGTATCGGCTTCAAAAACAATCTTGCTGGATTCCCAACTACCACCGCACCAAGGGGAACATCTCTTGTAACGACTGCACCAGCCCCGACTACGCTGTTCGCTCCGATAGTAATGCGAGGTAAAATAGTCGCTCCGGCGCCAATAAAGACGTTGTTTGCAATTGAAACACATCCACATAATGTTGCCCCTGGAGCGATGTGAATCCCGTTACCGAGGGTGCATTCGTGGTCCACGGAAGCGCGATGATTGATGATGCAAGCTTCCCCAATCTTTGAATCAGCGCCAATATTGGCGAGAGCGAGTACCTGGGTCCCTGCGCCGAGCTGAGCAGATTGGCTCACTACCGCAGCAGGGTGCCAGATAGCAGGCGTCAAGAGTTCGTACTCTCGAAACAGGGCCTGGACGCGCAGCCGATCGCTACCTCTTCCTCCTCCAATTGCAATGAGTCCTGCCAAGCCTTCCCTCCTTATGCCCTCCTGATCCTTCATCCAATCATGAAAGCTCTTCTCGCCCCTATAGACGGGCACCTCAGGAAGAGCGGAGCACACATCACTATTGTCAAAAAGTGCGATTACTCTGCCACCCCTGAGAGAGATCAGTTCGGCCAAAACCTTTGCATGGCCTGCGCTGCCCCAGATGACAAACTCGGAAACCTTATCCACTGGTGCAGTACGAAATTACTTGGACTACACGCCTAATGTCCCTTTGTGTCATATCGTGATAGCTCGGTAAATTAATGGCCCTATTTGGAATTGACCATGCTTGCCTATTTGACGTAACGGGGCTAAACATGGGCAAACTTGAAAGCGGCCAGAAGAAAACTCGTGCATCGATATTCTCCGCGGCAAAGGCTGCTTGAAGCTTCTCCCGCGTAACTCCAATCCCTTCGGCAAAAACAACCGTCGGCATCCATGCACCATTAATTGTGCCTTCAGGTTCGGGATTAATGGACAGGCCCGGCAATGCCTCAAGATGCTTTCCATATAACGCAAAGATCTCGCGCTTTCTTTGTGTAAGCTCTTCAATCCGCTCCATCTGCGCACATCCAATCGCGGCCTGAATATTCGACATCTTGTATTTGAAACCAACCATGTCTGGCCAGAACTGCTTGGTCTGTGCCTTCACTCTGCCGTGATTACTTAGCGTGAGTACGCGCGCAAATAAGCCGGGATCATTAGTGACGAACATGCCACCTTCACCGGTTGTGAGCGTTTTTGTTCCGTGAAAAGAGAACGCACCGAACGCACCCATGGAACCTGCGCGCTTGCCGTGCCAGACTGAACCAATTGCTTCGGCGGCATCTTCGATAACGGGGATGCCGTACCTTTCGCCGAGTGCCAGGAAGCGATCCATATCGCATAGGTTGCCGTAAAGATGCACGGCGACAATTGCTTTGGTCCGCGGGGTAATGGCAGCTTCGGCTTTGTCTGGATCGATACACCATGAATCGGGAAGGATGTCGACAAAAACTGGCTTTGCACCGAGGTGAACGATGGGGGCGGCGGTGGCAATCCAATTGGTATCGGCCATGATCACTTCATCACCTGGGCCGATGCCCAGTGCAGCCATACCCATATGCAGTGCGCCCGTGCAGCTAGAGGTCGCAATTGCGTATTGCACACCTAGGTGTTGTTTGAAGAGCTCTTCAAAACGATCGATGTAGGCATAGCACTGATCGCCCCAGCCGTTGGCGGATGCGTCAGTTGCGTATCGAACTTCCAGATTAGTGATGGAAGGCTTTGTGTAATAGATCTGAGTATTCATTGAATACTCAGTTTAGGAACGGCAGTCACAAATCTGGTTCCGCTTTTGGCCAATTTTGCATTCTGTGTCTTCACTTCCTCCGCTATGTTCCAAGGAAGGATTAGTACAAAGTCTGGCTTCACTTCTGCGAGTTGCTCCGGAGGCAGAATGGGGATATGGCTTCCGGGCATGAATTGCCCTTGTTTAGAGGGCGCAGCATCACAAACGAACGATAGTAGGTCGGGTTTTATGCCGGCGTAGTTTAAAAGAGTATTGCCTTTCGCAGCGGCACCATAGGCAGCAACGGCTTTACCATTCCGTTTTTGTTCGATTAAAAATGCGAGCAAATGGTTTTTTATGTTATCTGCGCGAGGCTGAAACTCAAGATAAGTATCTAGTTGTTGCAGTCCCTGATTTATCTCCTGCCCAATTAAATCGGCGACCCCTTGCTGCGTCTCCCGCGCGTCATCTTCATGGCAGCCGTATACACGCAAGCTTCCGCCGTGGGTCGGCAGTTCTTCAACGTTCCAGATGCGAAGACCTGCCGTAGCAAAAATACGACTAGCGGTATAGAGCGAAAGATAGGAAAAGTGCTCGTGGTAGACCGTATCAAACTGCACCCGCTCAATCAGTCGCATCACGTGCGGGAACTCTAGGGTGATGGTTCCTTCCCGCTTAAGCACCGACTTAAGGCCCTTGGTGAAATCGTTGACATCAGGCACATGGGCATAAACATTGTTACCAATAATCAGATCAGCTTGTTTTCCTTCTATGGAAAGTATCTTACCCAGCGCTTCACCAAAAAAATTACGCCAAACTGGTATTCCAAGCTTTTCAGCGGCTGTGGCTGTGCTGCCGGTAGGTTCAATACCTAGGCAAGGAATGCCTGCATGTAAGAAGTTCTTGAGTAAGTAGCCGTCGTTGGAGGCGACTTCAATGACAAAGCTCTTGTTAGTCAGCTCGAGTTCTTCAATCACTTGATCTACGTAGCGCTTACCATGGTCAAGCCAGCTAGCAGAGGTACTTGAGAAATACGCATACTTTGGGGTAAAGAGTGAATCTGCCTCAGCGTAATCCTCAGTTTGCACCAGCCAACACGAGTCACATACTTTTACTTTAAGGGGATAGTAGATCTCTGGCTTGTTCAGATCTGCCTCGGTTAAATAAGCGTTCGAGGGCGGCGCAAAGCCAAGGTCTAAAAACGTATGTTTAAGTGGCGCTTTACAGTGCCGGCAGTTCATGTGACGTCAATCCCAACGAAGCTATCAGTCAGCATGGGGCGCTCCACATCTCGCTTCGAGCGCCCGGAAATCGCGACAGGCCATGAAATGACAAGGCGCGGGTCGAGGGCGTTCAGCCCAGCCTCTGCAGCAGCGTAATAATCTGCCGTATGAAAGTAGATTAGCTCGCAATCGGGCGTAAGTGCCTGAAACCCGTGCGCAAACCCTTCAGGAATGAGATAACTCTGCGGCACATCTTCCGAAAGGGTTACAGAGTGATGTTGAAGAAAAGTGGGAGAGCCTTTACGCAGGTCAACCGCAACATCCCACACCTTCCCTTTTAGGCAAGAGATAATCTTGATTTCGGCATGCGGTGGGTGTTGGAAATGCATTCCACGAACTAGGCCCATTTGGTGGGTTAAGGTGTGGTTGATCTGCCGAATCATCTTTCCTGCTAGTAAAGACTCAACAGACTCTTGACAAAAGAGCCGATCTAAAAAACCGCGTTCGTCGCAAATGGGCTTTCTTTCAATAAGCAGTAGCCCAGCAATTGGGGTGTGGTGGGTTATAAAACGGCTCATGCGGCTTGATACGCCTCAATTTGCTGTGTAGAGAAAGCGGTCATTGATTCGCCACTCCTCCAGGCTTGATGCCATTCGATAGTTTTGTTTAGCGCCGTTTCTAAAGGCCAGCGTGGGGCCCAACTTAGCTTTGACTTGGCTTTTGCGCTGTCAAGCTTGAGTAATCCCGCCTCATGGGGCTGAGGTGCGTCATCCAACTGCCAACGCGAACCAGGGAATCTCACACACAGCTGCTCAACAATTGTAGAAACAGGTTTTGCATCACCTTCCTCAGGGCCAAAATTCCATCCATCTGCATAGCCAGCACCCTGGTTAATAAGTTCCTCGGCGAGCAGAAGATAGCCAGACAGGGGTTCCAGAACATGCTGCCAAGGTCGAACCGCGTTGGGGGAGCGGATACGCAAAGTTTCACCTGCATCTAGCGCTCGTAAAAAGTCTGGAATGAGACGGTCGGCTGCCCAATCCCCACCGCCTATGACATTGCCCGCGCGGACAGTTGCCAAGTGAACCCCTGCCTCCGCTAGGAAAGACTTTCGATACGCAGCCGAAGCAAGCTCAGCGCAGGCCTTGCTACTAGAATAGGGGTCATGCCCGCCCAAGCGATCGCTCTCGCGATAGGGCCAGACCCATTCTTGGTTTTCGTAGCATTTGTCGGTCGTGATGTTAACGATTGCCTGAACGCTATCGGTATTTCTGGCAGCTTCCAAAAGATTTACGGTGCCAATCAGGTTGGTGAAGAATGTGTCCACAGGTGAGTTGTACGACTCTCTGACAAGCGGCTGCGCGGCCATATGAATCACCACCGAAGGGCTTGCCAGTTGCATCGCCTTGCAAAGGTTTTTAAGATCTCGTATGTCGTTGATCGTGGAGCTTGAAAGACTGCTTTGTAGTTGCGTCTCTTCGAAGAAACTGGGTTTGGTCGGCGGAGTAAGCGCATAGCCATGAACCTTCGCGCCCATGTGCGATAGCCAAAGGGCAATCCACCCGCCTTTAAAGCCCGTGTGTCCGGTGAGAAACACCGGGCGATTCCGCCAAAAATTGGGGGTAGGGTTGCGCAACTTCAATCCCAATTTTTCCAGGGGGCGTTGCCACTTTGCCAAAGCTCTTCAAGGTGGTTCTTATCGCGCAGCGTATCCATCGGCTGCCAAAAACCGCGGTGCTCAAACGCCATGAGCTGATTCTGTTGGGTGAGCTTGGTTAGAGGCGCACCCTCCCACGAGGTTCGATCATCTTCGATTAAATCAAGGCAATTTGGAGAGAGGACAAAAAATCCCCCATTGATCAAGCCGCCATCGCCCCGAGGCTTTTCTACGAATGCCGTTACTTGACAGCCTTGCCGCTCGAGCGCGCCGTAGCGGCCCGGAGGGCTAACAGCTGTAACGGTCGCCCAATTGCCGTGTTCTTTGTGAAAACGAATGAGCGCCGAGATGTCAACATCGCTCAAGCCGTCTCCATAGGTAAAACAAAACGCTTGCTCGTCCTTTACAAAATTTTGAACGCGCTTTAAGCGCCCCCCCGTGAGGGTGTCATCTCCCGTGTCTATAAGCGTAACCCTCCAAGGCTCTGCCTTGTGCTGGTGCACTTCCATCTGGTTATTGCTCATGTCAAAAGTGACATCTGACATATGCAGAAAATAGTTAGCAAAATACTCTTTAATGACATAGCCCTTGTATCCGCAGCAGATCACGAAATCGTTTACGCCATGGCTTGAGTAAAGCTTAAGGAGGTGCCAAAGGATAGGCCGTCCACCGATCTCGATCATGGGCTTTGGCTTCAGGTGGGTCACCTCGGAAATTCTGGTTCCAAGACCGCCGGCTAGGATAACGACTTTCACTTTAGGGTACCTTCAAAATGTCTGGGCCGTTGAAATAGAGCAAAGTTAACAAACTCAGCAGCTTGCTCAATGGAGACGCTCAACACGGACTTTCTAGAGAAAATATCATACGTCTATCGAAGAAAAGGTCTTTTAAGCATACCTAGAAAATTTATCTGCATCAAAACGAAGGTACGTACGATCTGAAGAGTAATATAAGTATAAAATTTACCACTACTGTCCGGCTAAGAATCAAATAAAATCAATTGGTTAGGATTATCTCGGATTTTCATTATGTGGTCATTCGGTTGTAGGGCGCATGAGAGCTCGGTTTTCTCGAATATGCATACCGAGAGAATCTGTAGACAAGTGTAGAGCGAGGCATTGAGTTGAAGCTCCTTTTTAATGATGGCAATCAGCACGTAGGTGCAGACAGCAGACCAGATCTGAGTCTTCACGGCGTTCTCGCTTGTGCCAAAAAAGTGCTTGATGCGCAGGTGTTGTTTGATCCACTTGAAGAAGAGTTCGACCTGCCAGCGGTTTTTGTACAGGGCTGCGATGGTGGTGGCAGGCAGACTGGTGTTGTTGGTCAGAAAGATCAGAGTCTGGCCTGTGGTGGGGTCGGCAAACCGAATACGCCGAATGTGTTCGGGATAGTCTTGGATGGCATAAAAGCCCTCGAGCGCAACACGCTGATCGGCAATCACTCCTGTGCTTCGAGCGGTTGGGGCCGAGTAGACGCGTCTGGCCCGCAGGTTGTCCTTGGCGCGCGTGACGTAAAAGGCACCGGACTGATGAAGGCGAAACAGTCTTTGGAAATCCATGTAGCCACGGTCCATCACGTAGAAGGCTCCGGGCTCGAAGACCAGCATATCGAGCACCTTCGTATCGTGGGTCTTGCGGTCGGAGAGGTATATAAACGCTGGGATTGCGCCCCGAAGGTCCAAAAGGGTGTGGACCTTGACCGCAGACTTGGTGGACCGGAACAAGGCCCAAGGAAAGATGCTCATGCACAAGTCGATGGTGCTGGAATCCAGGGCATAGACCGTGTTCTTCAGATCCAACCCCAAGTCTTCCTCGATATAGATTTTGCGTGCCCTTCGGATCAAGACTGCAGCCAGATCGGCCCAGATTCTCCAGTCCCTGCGCTCGTTGGCCTCGGCAAGCGTACTTCTCTTGATCGCGGATCGAAACCCCATACCGTAGAGCTTGCTCGGGTTCGCCCCCAGGCTTGCCTCGATGTCTCTGAGCGACTCTCTCCATGTGAGTTGCGCAAAGGCCATCGCGCGAAAGTGCTCGGAAGCCGACAAGGAACGCACTCTCGCGTCGCCTTTGTACCGCGTAACGATCTTGGAGAAACTCGACCAAGGGATGAACTCCATGACTTGCGCAAACAGCGTCTTGCCGATGTTCATGATCACCCCCGTGGATTGTTGTCAATCCCGGGAAGTTACCCATTTTTAGCTCTCTGTAGTTCAAATCGGCACACAACAAAATTAGCCTCTAACCCACGCCCAGCAAAGATCTCCGCATCTGCTGGGGCCTCTTAACCGGACAGTAGTGAAAATTTACTACGATTAAATCCGTAAGAATGAACCATCCAAAACAACGCTCTACGGCGTGCAAATCGGCTCGCTAAAGACTCCCTTTCAAGACTATCGTTGTGACGGATAAAAACATTCTTAAGCTGCCACAATACTGCTCCCCTGGCTCTAGACTCAAGGGATTGAACAACATCTTCATAATACGACTTTCCTTCGAATGGGAAATAGTTAAGGAACCTCTGAAAAACTCTCATGATTATCGAACATAAGGCCCTTGGCATGGTTCAATCTGTATTGAGATTTCAGGGGGATGTGATGAGCCAATTGAGTTTCTCCGATGTGGAATACGGGGCCAAGCGCAAGAAGACCAAGCGTGAAATTTTTCTTGCTGAGATGGAGTCTGTGGTGCCTTGGGACTCGATGATCAAGCTGATTGAGCCCGTGTATCCCAAGTCTGCTGTGGGCAGACCGGCCTATGCCTTGCCTTCTATGCTTCGGGTGTATTGCATGCAACAGTGGTACGGATTGAGTGACCCTTCGATGGAAGAGGCGCTCTATGAGATTGCCTCCATGCGCCGATTTGTAGGGTTTTCCTTGGGCAGTGGCTCGATCCCCGATGAGACGACCATTCTGAACTTCCGGCATCTGCTGGAGGCCAATCAACTCACTGAACATATCTTTGCCTTGATCAATCAGTACCTCTTGAGCAAGGGGCTTCGACTCTCCAAGGGCACGATTGTGGATGCCACGATCATCGAGGCCCCGAGCTCGACGAAGAATGCCACCGGCACGCGAGACCCCGAGATGCACCAGACCAAAAAGGGCAACAACTGGCACTTTGGAATTAAGGCGCATATTGGGGTGGATGCAGAGACGGGAAAGCGACGCGCACTGACTGACCCTGCCCAAGACCGCATCACCGATCAGCTTGAGACGCTCAAAGCCAAAGTCCGTGCCAAGGTCGAGCACCCGTTCCGAGTCATCAAGATCCAGTTTGGATTTATCAAGGCTCGCTACAAAGACATGGCCAAGAATCGGGCTCAGCTGCATATGCTCTTTGCCCTTGCCAACCTGTACATGGTCAGGCGACGATTAATGGCCATGGGGTAGCTGCGTCCAGAGTTTCAGAGGCTCCCTAGGCACAGTAAGCGAACCGCACATTCATGATCCCACCATCGGTTATCCCCATCCAAGCCGCATTGCAAGCCCCCGCGCAACCTTCGGATGGCCAGGCACGTATGGATGCCCTGCGCCAGCAGATTCTGGGGTTGGTAGAAGACTACGCAGCTTTGTCCTTGGCGCCAGCTGCCTTTGTACCGGGTAAGACACCCGTGCCTCCCTCTGGAAAATTGCTAGGCGCGGAAGAACTCAAAAACATGGTGGAGGCAAGCCTCGACGGCTGGCTCACCGCCGGGCGCTTTAACGAGGCCTTTGAGCAGCAGTTGGGTAAGTTCTTGGGCGTAAAGCATGTTCTTACGGTCAACTCGGGGTCTTCTGCCAACCTGGTGGCCTTCAATACGCTTACGAGCCCCAGGCTGGGCGATCGCGCCATTCAAAAGGGCGATGAAGTCATTACTGTAGCGGCGGGCTTTCCGACAACAGTTAACCCTATTTTGCAGTTCGGTGCCGTCCCGGTGTTCGTTGACATAGAGCTCGGCACCTACAACATTAATGCCAGCCTTATCGAGCAGGCTATCGGGCCAAAAACTCGCGCGATTATGCTTGCCCACACACTGGGCAACCCGTTTAACTTAGAGGTGGTTACCGCGCTGTGCAAAAAGCACAAGCTCTGGCTGGTTGAAGACTGCTGCGATGCGCTGGGGTCTAGCTACCAGGGGCGGCTGGTGGGCACCTTTGGCGACATAGCAACCCTAAGCTTCTACCCCGCTCACCACATTACGATGGGCGAGGGCGGTGCGGTGTTTACCAACAACGACGAGCTACGCAGAATTGCCGAGAGCATTCGCGACTGGGGCCGCGACTGCTTCTGTGGCCCCGGCAAAGACAACACTTGCGGCAAACGATTTGACTGGAAGTTGGGCGAACTCCCCCACGGCTACGACCACAAGTACACATACAGTCATCTGGGCTACAACCTAAAGATCTCTGACATGCAGGCGGCCTGCGGCTTGGCGCAACTACAAAAGCTGCCGCAGTTCATTCAGGCGCGAAAAGACAACTTTCAATACCTTCACTCGGCCCTCGCGCCTTTGCAAGAGTTTCTTATGCTGCCCGAACCCACCAAAGGGGCAGACCCCTCATGGTTTGGCTTCCCCATTACGCTTAAAGAAAACGCACCTGTCACTCGGCTTGATCTGCTCACCTATTTAGACCAAGAAAAGATTGGCACCCGGCTTCTTTTTGCTGGAAACCTTACCCGCCAGCCGTCGCTACAGAATCAAACCTACCGAGTTGCAAGCACGCTCATCAATACCGACACGGTGATGCGGAACACCTTTTGGGTGGGGGTGCAGCCTGCTTTAAGTAGACCCGTCATGGCATCTATTGTTGAAAGACTGAAGTTTTTCCTGGACGGGGGAGGGTTCTAATTGTCCCAGATGCGTGTGGCCGATTACATAGCAAGAAGATGCGTAGACGCGGGTGTGACGGATGTTTTTATGATTACTGGCGGCGGTGCAATGCATCTTAATGATGCTTTTGCACGAAACGAGCGCCTCAGAATAACTTGTTTCCACCACGAGCAGGCTGCTGCCATGGCCGCCGAGGCATATTTCCGCTTCAGCAACAAACTTGCTGTTTTGAATGTGACGACTGGACCTGGCGGAATTAATGCGTTGAACGGTGTTTATGGTGCCTACGTGGACTCAATGGGCTTGCTCGTTGTTTCAGGGCAAGTTAAGAGAGAGACATACGTCGGTTGTTATGACCTACCTCTCAGACAACTTGGCGATCAAGAGGTTGACATAATTAGTGTCTCTCGACCTCTCGTAAAATATGGGGTGGTGCTTCTAGATCCAAAGTCGGTAAGGAAGGTGGTTGATAAGGCCTTATTCCTTGCACTGACTGGCCGTCCGGGCCCGGTTTGGATAGATGTTCCGGTAGATGTCCAATCGTCTCTAGTTGATCCGTCTGCTCTTGAGGCTTGGGATGGCGGTCTAGACGAATTAATTGATGACCCGGGGACAACTCCAAACACCAAAGCTGAGATTCGATCTCGCTTGGATCCACCGGACCTCCACTTTGCTGTGAATGAGATTGTTGAGAAGTTCCTTGGCGCTGAGCGACCAGTGTTTTTTTTGGGAAACGGGGTTCGGCTAGCAGGGGTCAGAGAGCAGGTGCTTCGATTGGCGACTCGGTTCTGCGTTCCCGTGGTGACGGGTTGGAATGCCCATGATTTGTTGCCGAACGATCACTATTGTTATGCCGGCCGGCCGGGGACGGTTGGTGATCGAGCGGGGAATTTCGCTGTTCAAAATGCAGATTTTGTTCTAATACTAGGTTCTCGACTAAATATTCGGCAAATCAGCTACAACTTCAAGTCTTTTGCCCGACGCGCCTGGAAGGTTCTAGTTGACGTCGATCCAGTCGAGTTGCGTAAACCAACCCTGAGCATGAACGCTTCGGTATGCGCTGACCTCAGAGACTTCTGGCCTCTTGTCGAGGCGGCTCTGCTTGGGCAAAGTCGGCGCGAGAACCATAAGGACTATCTAGCTTGGTGTCATGAGAGAGTAAAGCGTTACCCTGTTGTTTTACCTGAGTACAGGCTCAATGACGCTCGTCCTCTTAACCCTTACCTATTTTTTGAGAGGCTCTTTGATCTTCTGCCCGATGACGCTACTGCGGTGGCTGGAAACGGGTCAGCATGCGTAATTGGCTTCCAAGCAGTTCGTTTCCGAGGACACCAGAGATTCTTTACGAATTCAGGTAGCGCCTCAATGGGTTATGATTTGCCCGCATCAATTGGTCTAGCACTCGCTCGTCGGGCCGAGAAAGTTTTTTGTCTTGCAGGAGACGGCAGTTTGATGATGAATATACAGGAGCTTCAAACAGTCGTCGGTTACAAATTACCTATAAAAATCATCGTCTTAAATAACAATGGCTATCTATCGATTAAGCAAACTCAGGCGGCATACTTCCCGGACAACATCTTTGGAAGCAGCCCGGAAAATGGTGTCAGTCTCCCAAACTTTGTTCGAGTAGCGCAGTCTTTCGGTTTGACAGCCTTAGGTATCAGTAATCTTGAAGATTTTGAGTCAGCTACAGTTCAAGATCTGTTGACAAATGATGGACCTGTGCTTATCGATGTCCATGTCGACCCGAACCAAGTCTTTACTCCGAAACTAGCGTCGAGGAAACTTGAAGATGGAACTATGGAGTCTCCCTCACTGGAGGACATGGCACCGTTTTTAAGTCGAGAGGAACTCGCCTCAAACACCCTACCGTCATAACTATGCAAAAGCACGTGAACGTAGTGTTCGATCTTGATGGAACCCTTATTGATTCAGCCCCCATCGTGGAAGGTATTCTGAATGAAATGCGAGGAGACTCGGGGCTCTGCCCTCTGTCACGCGAGCAGAGTTTGCCTCTGCTTAGCATCGGAGGGGAGAGCATGCTTCAATGCGCCTTAGAGACAGACTTGAAAGGAGCGACAACAGCGCTCGAACATTTTCGAGCAGAGTATTTTAGAAGATCGACGCCCTGCCATTTGGTTTACCCTGGAGTGACAGAAGTTCTAAAGACCCTCAGTGATGCTAAAGTTGCACTTAGCGTCTGTACCAACAAGCCTCGTTCTCTCGCGATAAAGTCCATGGAAGAAACTGGACTCCTGGGATACTTCTCAAAGGTTTGTGCAGGAGATGACTTGCCCACCAAGAAGCCCGACCCAGCGAATCTGAAAGCTAGCATTGTTCCCTTCGACGATCTGCAAAATAGTGTTTACCTAGTCGGGGATAGCACCGTAGATCAACAACTAGCCGAAAACGTGGGGGTTCCATTTATTTTCTTTTCAGAAGGTTATAATGACGGGGTTGATAAAAGCAGGGTTTACAAGCATTTCTCGAATTATGAGGGGTTCCCATCCCCGCTTTTTATATCGGCTAATAATGAAAAGGTGTGACATATGAACAAAATAGAAAGAGAAATGTTTTCCTTGCTTAAGGAATTACAAGAATCATACGGTGCGGTAGGGTTGAAAGCCGAGTTTGAAGCTGAGGGAACGCGGGTTGAGGAACTGTTAAGACTTCTAGAGCTCGGGCATCGAGGTGGAATGAAAATGGCCTTAAAAATTGGGGGATGTGAGGCTGTTAGAGATCTCATAGAGGCTAAACAGTTTGGGGTTAACTTTATAATTGCCCCAATGGTTGAGACGGCATACGCCGTTTCAAAATTTATCGAGGCCAAAAATAAAGTGTTCACGCCCGATGAGCGTGCCGAAGTTGATTTCCTATTCAATATCGAAACTAAAACCGGTTTCGATAATCTAAATGGTATGTTAGAAGCCGCTTCAATTGAGGACGGTTGCGATGGAATAGTGTTTGGAAGGGTCGACTTTGTTGGGTCTAAAAATATGGCTCGTGATTTTGTAGATTCGGCTGAGGTAACATCGGTTGCGAAGTTGGTGGGCAGTGGGTGTAAGCGCTCTAACTTGGACTTGGTCGTTGGCGGGGGCGTATCAAACAATGCGATTCCAGCGCTGAATGAAATTAAGTCTGTTCACCTTACACGTTTCGAGACTAGAAAGGTAATTTTTGATGAGTCGGCCTTGAGTATTCATGGGTTCGAGAGGGGCTTATTACTTGCTGTGCACTTTGAACTCTTGTGGCTTTTGAACAAGAGAGAGTTTTACAGGGCGATTACTGACGAAGACAATAAAAGAATCGAAATGCTGGAAAAGCGGTGGAAAGTGCTTTCTGAGAAATATTAATCAAAATGGCCACTTATAGATGTCGTGGTTGTTTGGGGGATCGCCTAACAATCATCGATCGATTCAAATACTATCCTTCGGCGGCACAGGCTTTTTATAAGTCTCGGGATGAGGCACTGAGAGACAAGAAACTAGAGCTTCCACTTTACGAGTGCAAGGAATGTGCACTCATACAGATTGATATCCATCCAGTCTCGTACTATAAGTCAGTCATTACAGCAGCATCTATTGGGGATGCCTCTAAGACCTTGTTGAAAAAGGAATGGGTGCCTCTACTACAGAATTATGGATTAAAAGGCTCAAGGCTCCTTGAGGTAGGTGCTGGGGCCGGGGATTTTGTTAGACTGCTGCGAAGTTGGGGTGTGGATGCAATTGGGTTGGAATTCGACGTCAAAGATACTAATAAAGACGTGCTAATTGACGGGTGGCTTCCGCATTCTCGCCTAGAAAATACATTCAGAACTATAGTTTGTAATAATTTCCTTGAGCATCACCCGTCGCCTAAGAATTTTTTACGAGCCATTCACGACCTCATTGAAGAAGGGGGCTATCTGTATCTATCCGTCCCACGCTTTGAGTATTTGTACGGAAAGGCTTGCTTCTACGAGCTTGTGCCGGACCACCTATCTTATTTCTCAAAAGAGTCTCTTCTCAACATTATCAGCTCAAGTGGCTTTGTTGTAAAAGAATATTACACTAAGAATAATGAGAACGATCATGTTGTTTTTTGTCAAAAGCGTCACGGCATTGAAATAGCGGGACAGTTGAGAAAATTTGAGTCTATCGTCAAATCATTGACACGGTTTATAGATGACCATAAGGCGTCTGGAAGATCTATTGCCGTTTGGGGTGCAGGGCACAGGACATTGACCCTTTTGTCTATGGCTGCAGTTGATGGTGTTGAGATGATCGTAGACTCAGCACCGTTTAAACAAGGGTTATTTGCACCTGTAACCGGAATACCAGTAATATCCCCACAGGACTTCCAGAAACACCCTACTGATGTATTGTTGTTAATGCTTCCTGGAGCCTACGCTGAGCAAGTCAAATCTTATCTGTCTGTGCTTAGGGTCACGCCAACTACTTACCTTTTTCAGGATTCAATAGAGATTTGTAGAATCTCATAGACATAAGGAATATCTCAATGACTGATTTGTCAAGTGCGAAAATACAGCCGCGTATTCATTCCGCAGAGAAACGTCCTCTACAAGACCTTGTGCCTCTATCAACACCGCTCTCTGCACACATTGACATATCAAGCGTCTGTAATTACAAGTGTAGCTTTTGTTTCCAAGCAGACGTTGAGGGCATGAAGGCAGCAGGGTTGAAGCGCGGCTTCATGCCATTTGAGCTCTTTAGAAAAATTTGCGACGACCTTCGAGCCTTCCCAGAGAGAGTAAAAAAAATAAAGATTGGTAATCATGGTGAGCCTACACTTCATCCAGAGGTTGTTGACGCTGTTGATTACGCTCGAAGGAATGGAAACGCGGATATTATTGAGATGTTTACAAATGGGTCGAAACTCGGGCCCGAGTTGAACAGGGGCCTAGTTGATGCGGGGCTTCAAAGAATAAATATCTCATTAGAAGGCTTGTCGGATGAGCGGTATTTACAAGTTGCGGGTGTCAGGCAAAACTTCAATGAGATTGTCGACGGAGTGAGAGACCTGTACGCTAGAAAACGCGCTGTGAATTCTGAATTGCAGATCTACGTAAAGATTGCGGATCACGCCCATGCGTTGCGAAAGGATTCGCGGGAGGTATTCGTTCTATCGGAAGAGGAAAGGCAGTTCTTCTTTGACACGTTCAGCGGTCATTGCGATGAGATTTTTGTCGAGAAGGTGGTTCCACAGTGGTCGGAAACACAACTAGAGAAGCAAAACTCGGTTTCGGAGACAGGGATGTATGGACAAAAAATATCCCAGTGGAAGGAGACTTGTCCATTTATACATATGTACATGCACTTCAACTGTGACGGGACAGTGTCACCCTGTACTTTAGATTGGCCACGAAAAGTGGTAGTTGGAAACGTCAATAAGCAAAGCGTTTTAGATATATGGACGGGAGAGGCCCTGCGGGAGCTTCAAATCGCGATGCTCAAAGGTCAACGGAAATGCATAGATTTTTGTGCGGGCTGCTCGGCACCAATGGTTTGCGTAGAAGAGGATCTTGACCCATATTCTGAGAGGGTGATCAATATTCTCGATCCGCATCAGAAGTATCTGGACCTTTCAAAAAACAGATGGCTAAGGACAACTGAGAAGGTAGTCGAGTTGCGTAGATGAAAGTTCTTATTTTCGGATCAACGGGATTCATAGGGTCGCACTTATATAAAGCACTGCATGGTTCCGGAGAGCATGACGTCCTTGCGCCGACCAGGGCAAAACTGGACCTCTTAGATCAGGAAACGTTGTCGGAGCAGATTAGGGATTTTGGTCCTGAAGTCATTGTGAATTGCGCAATCAAGGTTGATGACCTCGACCAGTCCTTGAGAGCCAATCTAAACGTCATTAGATCGACTCCCGCAGACTGTATTTACTTCCAAGTGGGCTCTGGCGCTGAGTATGGACGCTATGAATGCCCGTTAAATGTACATGAGTCATTTTTCGGAAGTGTAATACCAGTTGATACTTACGGAATTTGTAAATACTTAGTAGCGCAGACACTTACAACTTCTTTGACCGGGCGATTCCTGAATCTGCGAACCTTTGGAGTCTTCGGAAGGGGCGAGGAAACGCGTAGGCTTATACCTTCGTTGATTTTCTCGGCACACGAGTCCGGGAGAGCGACCATAAGCAAGGATGGGTTCTTTTCGTTAGTATCAGTTAATGACATAGTTGACTTTCTAACTGAGTGGTTACGGCGGGGGTGCGATCTAAGAGGACATTATAACTTCGCTGGTGAGGCACCAATACGTCTTAGTGTAGTTTTAGACCGTCTTAAACTTGCCAGTCCGAATGCAATATTCTCAGTATCCGACGGTCATACTATGGCAGCTCCGTATTGTGGAGACTCATCCAAATTGTTAGCGGAGTGTAGATGGTTCAACTTCAGAAATTTAGACGACGAGATAGATAGCTACATTAAAGAGTTAAAGATGATTTTACATAATGATTAGGAGATCTATGTATGAGTTCTGAACTCGTTACCGCATTGACAGGTAAGTCGGTTGCCCTTTGGGGTGCGAGAATGACTGGGCTCGGGGCGCTTCGGAAGCTATCTTCCAAGCAAGTAGACATTAAGTGTTTTATAGACTCAGACCCGTCACTGCATGGGAGAGTACTACTCGGTAAGAAAGTGATTTCACCCAAAGAGGCACTATTTTTTTTTGAAAAAGGCCAATTTAGCGCCATAGTCATCACAGCTATTTTAAAATCAGAAGATATTAAAGCTTCCATTCGAGAACTATTCGGAGCCGAAACACCCATCACGATTCTAGAATATGGCTCGGCGGAAACACCGAGCTATACTATAGACATCATGGGAGCATGTAACCTAAGGTGCGGTTCCTGTCCCCACAGTATTCACGATCACGGAGTACCAAAGGGTTCAATGAGTTTCGATACATTTGAGAAGGTTTTGTTTAAGGCGATTTCCGAGCAACCGGCTTTGAGTCATGTAAGTTTATATAGCTGGGGTGATCCGTTTTTACACCCACATTTACCAAAGTTTATAAAAGCTGCACACGATAGAAGTTTAGCTGTAGCGGTATCCACCAACTTGTCCATAAATTTAGATGGGCGATTCGAAGAAATCGTTGATGCTAATCCAGACTACTTGAAGATTTCGGTTTCTGGCTTCAGTCAAAGGGTTTATGAAACTACTCACCAAGGGGGAGACGTTTCGCTTGTAAAATCTAATATCTATAAGTTGCGTCATCTAATGGACAAGAGAAAGAAGTCTTTCCTTGTAGATATTAATTACCATCTCTACAAGAATAACACAGGTGAGGAGCTCGCTAGGTTCAAAGATTTGGCCACAGAGCTTGGATTCGTCCTCAGCGAGACTTACGCTCTGGTAATGCCACTGGAGAGAGTTATAAGTTATCTGGATGGGGAGCCTGATTTTCTTACGTCTAAACTAAATGATGACCTACTCCTTGTTTCTATCGATGAGGGAATAGATATATCCGGTGGAAGGAAGTTGGGGGCTAGAGAATGTACTTATTTGACAAATCAAGTAAACATCAACGCTGACCTCTCTGTTCCCTTGTGCTGCCTCACTTTCGAGCGATCTCCTAGCACGATCGTCAGCGATAACTATCTCGATTCTTCGCCTGAAGGCATCTTGAGATCTAAGAAAGTCATGAAGCTTTGCGAACGATGTCAGTCAGAAGGCCTGCCGGAATACAACTTGGGGTTTAACGCTGCCGATTGGCGTGCTGTCGCGGATTCAAAGATCTCTAGAGAGATAGTCTAGATGCTAGTGCGTTCTCAGTGAAGCAATGCCGGTAATGCTTTACTCTTTTTTGAAGTTGTATCGAAAGAATTGGGCTTGGGCGCGTCTATGTACAGTATCTTGATGAGGGTTTTATGCTCGGGGTAATTGGAGGCAGCGGTGTCTACGACTTGGATCGGCTTCAAGGGGCACACTGGCAGTCCGTTTCCTCCTCCTTTGGTGAACCTTCCGATCAACTCATGTTCGGAAAGTTGATGGGTACAGACGTAGTGTTTCTGCCGCGTCATGGGCGTGGGCATAAGCTATCTCCAACAGAAATTAATTATCGCGCAAACATAGATGCACTTAAAAGGGTGGGCGTGACGGACGTAATTTCGGTGAGCGCTGTAGGGTCACTAAAGGAGCATCTTGAGCCGGGCACCTTTGTTATCGTGGATCAGTTTATCGACCGAACCTTTGCGCGCCAGAAGTCATTCTTTGGCTCGGGATGCGTGGCCCATGTGTCACTCGCTCATCCCGTATGCAGTCGTTTGGGGAATCATCTTGAAACGAGTGGGCGAGAGTTGGGTTTAAGGGTAGTTCGGGGCGGCACGTACCTTGTCATGGAGGGCCCGCAGTTTTCCTCATTAGCTGAATCGGAGCTCTACCGGTCTTGGGGCTGTGATGTCATCGGGATGACGAACATGCCAGAGGCCAAATTGGCGAGGGAAGCGGAGCTCTGTTACGCAACGGTTGCGATGGTGACGGATTTTGACTGTTGGCACCCCGATCATGAGAACGTCAACATTGAGCAAATTCTTGCGGTCGTCTCCCAGAATGCGAAAAATGCCCGAGCGTTAGTGACTCGGAGCGCACACGAGATTATTAATGATCAAACCAACGCCTCGACATGCTCCTGTAGACGAGCGCTAGATTTCGCTGTTGTCACTTCAAAAGATTATCGCGACCCGGTGCTTTTAGAGAGGCTCGACGCCGTTGCAGGTCGGGTCCTCAAGTGAATTCACCTGTTTCTGCCATGAGGCGGCTGGACACGATTGGAATGACTCGAGCGAGTTCGGGTAACTGCTCAGTAGTCACCCTTGAAAAATTCATTTTCAGGCGATTCTCGGCTGGTGGTTAAGGTGGTTTGTCTGGAATCTTGCTGCGATTTGCTTCAGATTCTCAAACAA
>Ga0194119_10003535_pt1 | contig 25050 bp, 32 predicted proteins | sample TA2MahC100mmetaG_FD_148620 | JGI IMG/M metagenome (GOLD analysis project Ga0194119, IMG submission 148620) | Freshwater microbial communities from Lake Tanganyika, Tanzania - TA2015018 Mahale Deep Cast 100m | ecosystem: Environmental > Aquatic > Freshwater > Lake | place: Tanzania: Lake...
GAATCATAGCGGTTTCTTTCGCAACAAATGATGGGAGTTCTTTCATATTTTTTCCTTTCCAAAGATTATTTCTGGGATAATCCCAACACAACCATGATTATAGTGGTTGATAAGTCAATTATACCATAAATTCAATGTGAATCAAAAAATTTTTTAGATTCAGGAAGATAATCTTTTGTGGTATTATAAGTAATAAATACATAGAACATATAGAAAAAGGTATATGAACCATGCTAGACGGTGAAGAATATTTTACGTGTGATTGCTCACACTTTAATCATACTCTAAGATTTGTCTTGGATCTTGATGAGTCTAGTATTAGACCTATTCCTTCGATTTATGTTGAAATAGGTCTTAACCATTATTTACCATGGTACAAGAGATTACTCGTTGGTATTAAATATATTTTAGGTGGTCAATCTGGTGCAGCTTATGATTGCTGGATGATTAATACGAAAAGTGATGATCCAGACAAAATGATTGTCATGCTAAAAAAATTGAAAGAACGATTGAAAAATTTGGAAATTATGGTATAATGGATAAAGTGTTAAAATTTTTTGGTAAAGGATAAACTAATGTGGTTTCGATCATTAAAGTTCTTTTCATAAGCACAGTGTTGTTATTTTTGCCAGGATGTGTTGTATCTGTAGCCCCATATTATTCCACATATCCGGTATATCATGAGTATCGTGTAGTCGATCGGGTGTATTATCCGGAGTATCGAGTATTTCGACCATATCGGCACAGTTGGCGATCACATCATTATCACGGCTGGTAAATAAAATTTTAAAAAATGTATAATAATGAATATAGGAGTTGGAGATAAAAACAATGAACGAAAACATATCAGGAATTGAAAAATTCAAAAATAGTATAACCGCTTTTGTGATGGAACAATACAGCAGATTCGGTTATCACCAAATTGAATTTCTAATTATTTTTGTTGTCGTCGTTTTTATTAGTATTCTATAAAAGAATTATTGTAAAATTAACTCACAGTATTAACCCTTAAAAATAGAGAGAAGGAAAACAACATGAATATCAATACTATCCGCATCGATGACAAGCATTACAATGCCGACAATTTGACTGATGCCGCTAAGGCTATTTTGAGTGATCTTCAGAAGGTTGAAGGCCGTATGAATCAGCTTTCTTTGGACATCAGCATTATGAATTTGGCAAAGCAGACTTTGGTTGGCAAATTGGTTGAAGAGACTGCAAATCTTGAGGAAGTTGAAGCTCCTGTGGCTACTGAAGCAACTGCGTAAAAATAAGGTTTATTCCTTGATTGACAACAATTTATTGTACTTGAGAAGAAAATTATATTTGTCTACTCAAGTATAAATAAATTAAAATTGCTTTTGACGAGGATATAATATTATGATCAGGGGAAAAAATATACTACCAAAGCCACAAATTGATCAATCTAGTAGAGAAAGAGTTGCTGCGTTTTTTGGTCTAAAGCCTAGTGAAGTATCTGTTCAACCACAGGCAGATACATTCAGTATTTTTATTGCTGATAATGCTGAAGCACAAGAAAAATACAAAACTATTGCTCCATGGGGAAATGATGTCACACATAGAGGAGCATACAATTTTAGAGATACTCTGCTTGTAATGTGGAACGGAAGAAAAATTCAACCAGTGTAATAAATTTTCATTTGGTAAATGTTTTTGGTTGTTAATCCCTGATTTACCCGAATCAGGGATTTTTTTATTTTTAGAACAGATTTTTTGAAAAATTATTTTTGTTTTGATTTTGAAAAAATGTAGAATTAATAAAGAGAAAACATTTTATTTAATGGGATAATAAAAATGGCAGATAAAAAAGTTAGAGTTCAGATATGGACAGACATTTATTACGCAAAGTTTATTGGAATCTGGCGTCCTGAAGAAGAATCACCACCAGATCTAAATGATCCAAGACCTTCACAAGAACAAAATATTCCATATTTGTTTGTTTTGACAACAATGTATAAACCTAGAGACGAAGTAATTGGTCATAGTCCTATTGCTCCATCTCAACATCCGATGCATCCTTCCATCTTGAAAAAAAATATGCGTTGTATGGCTTACATATTTGCTAATGAATATGGTATTTTTAAGCCACCAACAAAAGCACATGCAACGGTTTGGCTTGCTAAACAAACTGTTGGATATGAAAAAGTTAAAGAATATGATATGATTGTTAGGCCTGCTGCCGGTGCAATGACATTAAAGGATTTAAGAGATCATCTAAACAGATATGATGATAAGTGGTTATCAGAACATTTTGCAATGATTACTGCGGAACATCCAGATGATTCACATTCCAGATTTACAACTCATTTTGATGAATATGCTTATGATCCTAATATAACTGAAATTGATACAGAAAATGGAGCACCTGGAGGAGAAGAAATCTTGCCAGAAGAAGATCCAATTCTTCAATACCTCACAATTACTAAAGTTATGCCGATATACAATATAGCAGATCCATACATTAACAAGTTTTCCGTAACACCCGACACGGTTGATGAGAGTTTACCTCCTGGTACTGGAAATGCTCCATTGTCGCAAGGAGAAACAGGAAAATCAGAGAATGCAATTGCCACTAATGATGCTGAACTAGCACTCCTCAAGAAGCATGATGAAATGATGGAAGTTATGGAAGTTAAAAGAACATTAACAAAAGAAGAAGTCCAAGCAGAATTGATTAAAGACCTCAGAAAAAAAGCTGGTGAACCTCTTGGTGTATAAGATATAAAAACCTCTCATAGTGTGGTTATTTTTTAACCACACTACCAAATACTTAATTCATAATAATTTTTTTGACATTTTTTCGTAAATTTTGGTATAATGATTGTAGGATAAACAGTTGTACCGGAGTGAAAGATCATGCAATTAACTTATGATGAAGTAAGAGAAATTTGTAACACTGTTGAGTGTTTCAAGATGAAGACTCAAGTTATCGGAAATTCTACCATTGCCCAATGCACGTACTTTTTGGCTTCTGCCGGTGATTTTTTCCCTGACATGATTGAACTCGAAAAGGATGGTGAAACCATCATCATTTACGGTGAAACTGTCATCAATGGAAAAAAGGCCGCAGATATGACAGACACCGAACTCGAAGCTTTGGGTTTTGATTTTCTGTCGAAGTTTGCGTTTGGTCTAAAGATTGAAGAGGAAACCGAACAATGAACATTACTCGCCGAAAGGGCAATCTTTGTGAGCTGAGAGGCATCATGTTCATCCGTGAGGGTGATGGAGCATGGAAGCGTCATCTTTTCTTGGATAAGTTCTTTAATGTAAATCAGACAGCCGGAAGTGATGTCACTTGGATGCAATTGACGATCAATGGCGCAACTCAAAAGATCAACATCAATCAGTTGTACGCTGATGCTGATGAGAAGTTGTACCGCGCCATCGATTTGAAGCTTGGTCAGACTGTTGGCTTATATGATCGTGGAACGGAAGAGACTGGCACGATGTTTACCATCAAGTCACTGCAAAAGGAAATTCTGCCTACTGACGTAAAGGAGAATTCCTGGATGTACGATGATTTGAAGGATTTGGAAGTTGAGCGTGTTGCCAATAAGGAAGACGGATCAGCTATTCGGTTTTTTATTCTGAACGGTGAACTGCGAGCAAAGACGAAGTTTTCTTTGGAGGCTGAGCAGGCTGAAATTGCGATGAAGGTTGTGGAAAATGATGCTCGTCTAAAAGCCTTTATTCTAAAGACATTAGAGAAGGGTTTAGCGGCGTTGTTTGAAATTGTATCACCGTTGAACAAAATCGTTCTTTCTTACCAAGAAACTTCACTGCGTCTGTTGCAGTTGCGTGTTGAAGCAACGGGTGAGTACCTGAACATTTACGACAACGAGCTTGTCAAGGAGTTCAGAGTTTTGACGACTGCACAAGAGAATCTGGCAGAAATCAGAGCGATTGCTGACAAGTTTGACAATGCTGATGAACTCCGAGCAATACTTGGTGATTTAAAATTCAATTCTTTGGAAGAATTCTTGAATTACCTAAAATAAACTTGCATTTTTATCCGTTAAATAGCCGTGCAAAGCAAATTTTAGTATAAATAAAGATAAACGGATATACTAAAATGCTTTATCATTACACATACAAATTAACTATACTGACACCAATAGATGAAAGAAAATATTACATTGGTGTCAGAACTACATCTGTTAAACCTCAAGAAGATTCAAATTATATTAGTTCCTCTAAAACTATAAAAGCACTTATTAAAAAACATGGGAAAAATATTTTTAAAAAAGAAGTAATCAAGATATTCGATACTAGAAAAGAAGCATTAGAACACGAAATAGAATTACACAATATCTATAATGTTTCGTCAAACAATGAATTTTTTAATAGAGCTATTCAAACATCAACCGGATTTGATACCACCGGGATACCTGTAAACCATAATGATGAAACTAAGAAAACTATTTCAAATAAGGCAAAACACCGATACGCAAATGGATTTAGAGTTGTGCCATCACAAGAACAATTAGAAAAAATGTCAATGTCATTAAAAAACTATTATAAAAATACTGATCATCACACAAAAGGAAAAACTTACGAAGAAATAATGGGTAAAGAAAAAGCAGAAGAATTAAGAAAAATTCGAACTGAAAATAATCCAATGAAAAACAAAGCATACCGAGAGAAAATAAGCTTGGCTCTCAAAGGTACGAAAAAAACTGAAGAGACAAAAAAACAATTGTCAGAATTAATACCAATAACTAATGGGTTGAATAATAAAAGAATAAAACCAGATCTGCTTACAGAATATTTAGATATTGGGTGGTGGAAGGGTTACACAAGAAAACCTGAAAAAACATATAAATGTGAACATTGTGATACCGAGACAAATAAAGGTAATTTGTTAAGATGGCATAATTCAAATTGCAAATTTAAAAAAATGTGATATAATATCATAACGTACTCAACAGCACAGGAGTCAAATTATGAATATTCTAGAACTCTTGATGATTTCTTCAGAACACATTGAAAATAAAGAAGGAGTTGTCATCACTTTTTCAAACGGGAAGATGGCAAAGCAAAAAACGGTTTGGTACGCAAAAATTCATGGTCTCTTGACCGATGGGTTGAAGGAGCACAAGCTCATCGCCAAAGTATTGGGAGAGACGATTGACGATGTTTTGGCGTACATTCCTGTTGACGCTTACGAAGAGCGGTCATTTATCAACGATTTGACCGAAGTTATCGTAGCGAATGTCAACAAGAGAGCAACCGAAGCGTTTGATTTCTTCAATGCCAACTACAACGGTGATCGAAAGACTTTTGCTATCACGTATAACAAGCATACGTTGTTTCGGTTTGTGACTGTTTTGTTTCAGAACAATACTTATGAGGCAATGAAGGATCGGATTGTCAAGGATGTTTTGTTTGAGACTCGTAGATTGGAGCGTGCTCGTACTTATCTGCGAGACCTTGGTTTTGAGCGTGAATTGAAGATGATCGAGGATGATGGTTAAAAAAGGTTTGGGAGAAATCCCAAACCTTCTAATAATTGTAGAATATGACTAATAGTAAAAACTCTATGGTTAAGGAATGTAGTTAATGAAATCGGTCACATACAAAGATTCTGGGGTCGATATTGACGAAGGAAATAGACTTGTAAGAATTATCAAACAAAGTGTTAAATCAACTTTTAGACCAGAAGTAAAATCAGATATTGGAGGATTTGGAGCGTTATTCAAACCAGATTTATCAAAGTATTCAAATCCTGTATTTGTTTCTGGCACAGATGGTGTTGGAACAAAACTAAAGATTGCCAACATAATGGATAAACACGATACAGTTGGTATTGATCTTGTTGCGATGACAGTAAATGATATTGTTGTTCAGGGTGCAGAACCATTGTTTTTCTTGGACTATTTCGCAACTGGTAAATTGGATGCAGAAAAAGCAGCACAAATTATTGAAGGAATCGCAGAAGGATGCAAACAAGCCGGATGCGCATTGATTGGTGGTGAAACAGCAGAAATGCCAGGCTTTTATCAAGCCGATGAGTATGATTTAGCTGGTTTTTGTGTTGGAATTGTTGATCAAGATAAAATTATCGATGGTTCGACCATTAAAAAAGGCGATCAAATTATTGGATTAGGTTCAACTGGTCCACATTCCAATGGTTATTCACTAATCAGAAAATTGTTTTATGGTGAACCCGCAATAGATTACAATAACGAATTTGCAGGAAAAACTATTGGCGAATGGGTTCTTGAACCAACCAGAATTTATGTTAAAACCATATTAACATTGATCAAAAAATTCAATATTAAGGGAATAGTACATATTACTGGTGGTGGTTTTCAAGAAAATATTCCGAGAATCATTCCAAGTAATTTGGGTGCTACTATTGATGTTTCAACATGGGTAAGACAAGAAATTTTCAGTTTTATTCAGGCATTAGGAAATATTACTGATTATGAGATGTTTAGAACATTTAATTGTGGAATTGGCATGATTTTGATTGTTGATAAGAACGATTGCACCGATGTCATCAATAAGGCAATTAAATTGGGCGAAAAGGCATTTCATATCGGAGAAGTAAACGATACATCTCCGAATTCCGTTACTTTTATCAACGCTGAAAAAATAATTTCTTAGCTTGATAAAAAAATTCAAAAATGGATTATTTTTTGTATAATTGTATATATAGAAGAGAGGAAATGGTTTCTCTCAACTATTTCCTTCAATATGGGGCTGAAATGGTTTCGATAGGGTCGTAGAAATTGAAATTGCAAGTAGTGTGACAAGCTATAATTGTCGAAAAAAAATAAATGCAGGTGCTAAACTCTATATTCCACAGTCGGCGATGGCCACTGCTTAAACCTCTTTCTTCTTAGGAAGAGTCTGGAATGCCTAGCAAGGAGGTTCTCTAATTACCAAATTGCAATAGGTTCAACAAAATTTAGATAAGGGTTCGGAATGGTTGATGACCGAATCATGAAAATCAAGATAACCAACTCGTAATCAGATGCGCCTGTTTGTCACAGATTATGAGTAATTGAAAAATGGGCTAAACTTGTAAACGAAATTTCAATGGAAGTGATTTTACACTGGGGTTCGACTCCCCACAGCTCCACCATAATCAAAAATGCCTTTACAAATAAATAGATATAATACAACAAATGTATTATTTGTTTAGAAAGGTTTTCCTTTTATGTATGAGATTGAAAAATTACACAATCATTTTAATTACAAAACATTTTGTGATGCACATATTCAAAAAGCATATGAAACTCTTAATTTTGAAGATGTAAGATTTGATTGTTATGAAAAATTGTGGCATCTATTTGGGATGCTTAAAGAAAGCAATACAACTTTAATTCAGCATTTCGAAGAAAACAAATTTGAGAATGTTGAATTTCCGCTCCAACGTGTTTACATGGGTGGAGCATTATTAGGTTTAGAATGTGTTGCTACATATACTAAAAATATTGGAATGGCTATTGCAAGAAAAGATTTTCCAAGAGCTTTAGAACTTTTTGACAAATATCATAATCAGTATAAAGTTTTCGATAATGCAGAAAAAGCACTCAAACATTATATTGATAGCTTAACTGAAGATTTTCAGAAAACAGACTTAAAATATTTTTCATTGTCCGAATTAATTGACAAAATGAAAGATAAAATAAAAGTAAAATTGTAAAATGAAATTCAATGATGAAGAAAATTTTTTAGCAAAAATACTAATAAGCATTCTTGAATGGTCAACATTTATAATTTCTTTATTAGTAGTTTTGTTTATAGCGGATTTGATTAATAACATATTTCGGAAAGTTACGAATTACATAAATTGATTACATCGTTTAATAAAAACACTAGGAAGTCGTTTGGTGATGGGATTCTCTTATCCAACCAAGTTTGAATGAAAATATAAAAGTATTTTCTCGACACAAAAAACAAACATCAAAAGGCATAAGACGCACCTCCTTCAATAAAACCCATTGATGTGTCAGAGGAACCCAATTTAGATTTCATCGTAACTTTTTTAAAATTCTTGCCGCTTGGTTATTGTTTTTTGATATAATAACCGTATTACCTGAAACAACTTTAACAACTTTTAAAAAGGAAACCGTCTGATGGCTAAGTTCAACAGCACTAACACTACTCGTCGTTCAACTCCTACTCCTGTTGCCGTACAGACCAACATGGCTGGTGGAGTTTCCTATACCCGTCCACTCCAGAAGGAAATTACTACAGTCGTTCTCAACTCCATGTTGAACGGCGAAGATTCCTACTACGAGTCTGAAAAGGATCGCATTGCCCGCATTGAGGCTTTGGTGTCCACCGCCGAAAGAGACAATCGTGAAAACGATGCAAAGTTTCTTGCAAAGGCAATGGTTTACACCCGCAATGAGGGTCGTCTCCGCTCTGTTTCTCACTTCCTCGCTGGCTTGCTTGCTGAGAAGGTGAAGGGTAAGGAGTTTTTGCGTCCGGCCTTTGTGAAGTCATTTGTTCGTCCTGACGACATGACTGAGGTTGTTGCTCTGTGGAACACTCGGAATAAGGGCAAGATGCTTCCTAACTCTCTTCGTAGAGCTATGAAGACTGCTCTGGAAACCAAGTTCGATGAGTATCAGTTCCGCAAGTATGCCGGTACTGGTTCAGTTGTGAAGCTGAAGGATGTTGTTAAGATGGTTCACCCTTCTCCTGCAAACTTTGAAGATCAGACCATTTTTCAGCGAGTTATCGAGGATAAGTTGGAGGCCATCGAAACTGCTCAGACTATCAACGCTGGAAAGACCGGTGAGGATCGTGTTGATGCCTACATGGATCAGATTCGTTCCGGTAAGATGGGTTACATGGCATTGGTGAAGAATATCCGCAATCTGCTTGAGGGCGGAATTTCTGAAAACGATTTGAAGATTTGGTGCAATCTTGTCACCGATCCGGGCCGTGTGAAGAAGTCCATGTTGCTTCCTTTCCGTTTCGTTGATGCTTGGGCTGTTGTCAGTGAGCTTAACATTGATGAGTTCAAGAAGAAGATGGTGAAGAAGGCTCTTGAACGGGCATTTGCATTGTCTGCCGGTAACACCAACATCGTTGAAGATGGTGAGAAGATCGCTATTCTGCTTGATGAGTCCGGTTCAATGGGTAGCTCTGGTTACGGTAGCAAGGAAGACAAGAAGATGCCGTTTTACATCGGTAAGACTTTGGCAGCTTCTATGAAGGTCGGTTTGGATTCGGACAGATGCCTCTTCTACACTTGGGCAGATACCTGCACCAAGCGGGATGTGGAAAATATGTCTCCTTTCGACTTCATCAAGAATGTCAACACTCGGGGTGGTGGAACCGATGTGGCTGCTCCGTTGAGAGAGTTGCTCAAGACCAAGACCTTTGTTGACAAGATTGTCATTTTCACCGACATGCAGTTGTATAGTATGGGTTATGGTTATAATTCTGGAAATATGGCTGATCAGGTCAACAACTACATTGGTCAGTATCGCCAGGATATCAATCCAAACGTGAAGGTGCTGTTTTGGAATCTCGTTGGTTACGGCAAAGGTAGCCCGGTTGATCTGGAGAAGACCGCAGATGTGTTCGAGGTTGCCGGTTTCAGTGACACCATGCTTCAGGTAATTCCAAAGTTGTGGTCAGATAAGGATTTCCTTATCAAGGAGATCGAAGCAGTAGAGCTGTAAGGCTAAGTAGAACAAAAGAGGGGAAGAGAAATCTTCCCCTCTTTTCACGTTTGGAATTGGTGAATAAAGGGTGTCCAATATTAAAAGATGTTGATTTAATTCGTAAACTATTCAACGATCCAGAAATAGAATTATCAGATGATGGATCATCGTACAAACGCTCTCTTCCAACAGGCGGAAAAACAAAGTTAGAATCTGTATTTGGAAAACCGGTGTTAAAATGAAATTATTCTTTAAGTTATTCGGATGTAGAACAGTAACAGAATTTTGAGAAAAAGTTTCTAAAAATCATATTCCGAATTACTAAAAATTATTTTTTGTGATATAAATAAAACAAAACATATCAACAAAGAGTTATTATTATGAAATTAGCAGATTTGGTAAGATTGGTTGAATCCGAGATTCCATCGGAAGAAATTTACCCAATGGTTAAAGATTTACCAACAGAAACATTTGTAAAAAAATGCACAGGTTTTATTACTGCAGATAAACTTTCACCAGCAGAATTAGCAAAAGTAGGTACCTTTGATGGAGTTACCGATGGATCTGTAGAAGCCATTATGAAGTACATTGGTTCAAACAATTCAGAAGGTGTTTTGGCAGTACAAGATGGTGGTAAAGATGTTTATGCACCAAGCGCAAAAGCATTAGCAAAATATAAAGATGCATGTTCCGGCGATCCAGCATTGAAAAAAATGTTTCCAAGCATTCAATTTAAATCACAAGGAAATGCAAAAACAAGCATGGTTGATTTGAAGAAGGCTTCAAAAGAAGTCCAAGATATGATAAACAAAAATGGTATTAAGAAAAGTTGGGGTACACAGCATACCTCAGGACACAAATACGGTACGTATATCGTTATTGAAGGAACCGATATTTACCTTTGTGGTAAAGATGCAAGTGGTTTACCAGAAAATTACCAAAAAGCATAAAACATAAAGAATAAAAAACAAAATTCAAAAACAAAAAACCCAACTTCGGTTGGGTTTTTTATTGCGAGAAATTATTTTGAAGAATAAATAAAGTAAAAATGATTTTAACATGGAGAAAATGAAATTAAGAGATTTGTTACTTGAAGCAGTAAGAAGTGCTGAAGAAAGACGATTTGAAGCCGCCTGGAAGAAGCCCGGAAAGGCATTTTCCGTCGATTTTAATGATGTAAACAATAGTGCAGGAAGTATAACAATACCAAAATCAATAAGTCTACAAAAGGCCCTTGATACAAATCTCGCAAAGATTATAAAACTAAATCATTTACCTGGAGTAAAAAAAGCTGATCAAGATACGGCTGTCAATCCATTCATAGATGCGTTCAAAGCCGGTAAAATATCGATTAAGTTTTATCTTCAAGATGAGTCAACGGAAGTATTAACATATGCCGACACAGCAAAATATACAGTTGTTAGTGATAAAGACGCAGAAGTAATAAGTGGTACTGCCGGTCTTGTTATGTTGACAACAGAATTTGAAAACAGCGTAAAAGAACGTAAATCCCTTTAAATTAAAAAACCCTCAAAATTTTGTTTTGAGGGTTTTTTCATGTCTGAGATTATTTTCTCTCTACCTTGCGGTAGAGAGTTTTATTTGATTATAAAAGGTTTATGGTGCAACGAGTTCTGTTGAAAGAGTACCATCATCACCTACTTTAACTCTGTAACGGGTTCCATTAGGAGATTTGATGATAAGACCTTTTGTATTATCAGAAACTTCGATATCGCTTGTCTCAATGAGGTCAACTTTTTGACTAAGAACAGCAAAATGTTGGTCAATAAGAGCACTTGTCTCGATTTTGGTGTATTTGTCAAGATCAGTAATATCAGCTTCTACATGTGCATGAACTGCATCAGCTTTGTCGGTGTGACTATGGCCAGTATTTGATTTTCCACCCAAAGCGGTGTCTACTTCTGCTTTGGTGTATTTGTCAAGATCAGAAATATCGGCTTCTCCATGAGAATGAGCAGTATTAGCTTTGTCTGCATGATTGTGTGCGGTATCTGCTTTACCAGCAAGAGCTGCATCTGTCTCTGCTTTGGTGTATTTGTCAAGATTGGTAACATCTGCTTCTGCATGAGTATGTGCAACATTTGCTTTTGTAGCTACAGCTGCATTTACTTCTGCTTTGGTGTATTTGTCAAGATCAGAAATATCAGCTTCTACATGACCATGACCAACATTAGATTTGTCTGCGTGGCTGTGAGAAAGAGCTGCTTTACCAGAAAGGGCTGCATCTGTCTCTGCTTTAGTATATTTGTCAATACCTGGAACATCTGCTTCTGTATGAGCATGAACACTTTCAGCTTTACCAGCAACTGCAACGATTCTAGGATCATTGTCACCAACTACAACTGGCTCTTCAGCGTTTGCAGCAGCAACGGAAAGTCTTCCAATACCTCTTGTTCCGGCGGTGGCTAAAGGAAATGCTCCTTCAAAACCAATGGAAAACCAATCTGCACCATTATTGGTATACTGCCAATTATTCTTTGTTTCATTCCATCTAATAGCTACATTTGATTCTGAACCACGATTAACTTCAATCGAAATATCAGATGCAGGAGCACCAGTATGAGCAGTGTTAAGGGTAAATACTGCTGAAGAAGTTCCATCACTGTCAGCTTTGCTTGCTAATTCAGTATTCATTTGAAGAACATCTGGTTTTGTAGCAAGTTTGTCTAACAATCCGGTAATCGAAGTCATTGGATGAGAATCGGCTTCTGATCTATTTGCAATAAGGTTATGATTTGCGATATAATGAGTATCGAAAATAGGTCTAATATCAAAAATCATATCTTCTGTAATCTTTGTATCAGAATCTTTAAGATAGATAGTCAAAATTGGAAGATTAAGACTTGGAAGTGCTGGGAGTGCGGAAGGACTAGGTGACTCTTCACCATTAGTAATAACAAGTCCGCCAAGATCGTTAAGGGAAACTAAAACCTATTTAGCGCCAGCTGAAGGCTTAGTAAATTCAGGACTATTTCCGCCAACGTACTCCACCATTTTACCATTAATCCATGCAGTACCTGCATTGATAAAAATTGTCATATTAGGGTCATTTTGTGCTTTCCCTTTAAGCATTTCAAAATGAGAATTCAATTTTCTAAAATCATTACCATGTGGTGGTTTATTCATTTTTGTATTCCTCTATAAATTGTAATTGTTTTGTTTTATTTATAGTTGTTTTTATTTTTCTTGATTACAACGCTTTAATTTATTCTAAAACCATAGAAAAATAAGAAAGTTTTTATGGTAAATTTAAGGTTGTAAAATCACAACATTTTCCGAGTGATAAGATTTCCTCGCTGTTATACAAGTTATTTATTCTTACTCGTTTGTTTTCTCTACCTTAAACAGTCTATCAAAATTAGCCTTTTCAATGATTTTTCTAATGTGCTTAGAAGCATTGATAATCGGTATTTCGCAATTTCCTTTATCCAGATATTGTCTAAAAGTCAGCAATAAACCAAGTGCACTATCATCAATTTGTTCTGTATTTTTAAAATCCAAGACTACATCAATGCTTCTATTCCATATAATGGCTTTAATAAATTTCCATTCAATTTCTGAAACCGTCATATATGTGAATTTTTTACCAATATCAAATATTATGGTTTTTTTGGAAAATTTGGTTTTTCTCTTAGTGTTTACCAATACGAACTGATACCCTTCTTCTTGTCTAACAAGCTTATAAAAATCACAATTCATGCAACTTGAAAGACCCTCTTCAGTTTTATTCATACATTTTGTGTTATTAAGTGTCCAGCATAATCTTCCTCCATGTGTTCCTCCATTTATACCTTCTTCTGGATTTACTATAGAAGCAGGACAAACTCCTTGCTTTTCAGCATTTTTACCACCTTCTTGTAGTCCACATTGTTTGTATTCCCAGCAATTTAATTTACTACTCTTGAATGCAGTCATTTTAAAATCTCCAGAGTAACAATTTTTTATTCATTATTTACAAAAAAATTGCAAAAAAAAGCATCAGAAGGCACTAAATAATATGTAGTCCTTTAATGCTTGTTCTGTGTAAAGGAACTTCCTTTCACTGATTTGAATAAATTTCAATTTTCCAGCTTTTCGCAGTTGTGCAATTCTTCCAAGTGACAAATTCAATTTTTCAGCCACTTCTTGAGCTGTATAATATTTAACACCAGCAAGTTCAATCATTTCTTATCTCCTATTTTTTTTATCTATATTTATGTATAATTGACATTAGTTTTCAAAAACTTACAATAGAATAACGAGTTTTTTTTGGGCGAAGAATTGTAAAATGACACTAAATAATACAAAAGTCAATTCAACAAAAGAGGCGTATATGGTAAGGCTAAACCAGACTCAATTGCAAAAAAAGATTTCCTTCATTGAAAAATATATTAAATCATCAAATGCTGCTGAAGGATCTGTCTTCGATGCGAATGCAAATGTCGAAACAAAAAATATTGCTACTATGGAGGCAGAACTCCATAAAGATATTAACATTCAAATCAATCGTGAACTATTGAGACAAGAAATCGAAAATCTTTACGGGGCAGAATTGTCTCACGAATATATCAGTCAATTAGAAAAACACGAAATTTATACTCATGATGAGACTTCATTGAAGCCTTATTGTGTTTCTGTATCAATGTACCCATTTCTGTTAAATGGTGTTACCGAATTGGGTGGAGAGTCAAAAGCTCCAAAACATCTAGCATCATTTTGTGGTTCGTTTATTAATTTTGTTTATGCTACCTCATCTCAATTTGCTGGAGCAGTTGCTACAGTCGAATGGTTGATGTACTTTGATTATTTTTCCAGAAAAGATTTTGGTGATGATTATTTGACAACACATAAAAAAGAAATCCAAGAGTCTTTTCAGCATGTCGTGTATTCGTTAAATCAACCGGCCGCAGCTAGAGGCTATCAATCTGTTTTTTGGAATATTTCTATTTATGATAGACCGTATTTTGAAGCAATGTTCGGTTCTTTTGTTTTTCCAGATTTAGAAGGAACTAGACCATCCTATGAATCACTCGACAAATTACAACGGTTTTTCATGAAATGGTTTAACAAGGAAAGAATGGTATCTATTTTGACCTATCCGGTTGTTACCGTTGCATGCTTGACAGATGGAACAACTATGGTTGATAAAGATTTTGAAGACCATTTAACACAAGAGTTATCAGAAGGAAATTCTTTCTTTATTTTTATGAGCAAAAATGCGTATGCTTTGTCAAGTTGCTGTAGATTGAAAAATGATGTTTCAGATCAAATCAATGAGTTTAGTTATTCATTAGGTGCTGGTGGAGTAGCAACCGGTTCTATCAACGTAATTACAATCAATCTCAATAGATTGATTCAAAATGCTGTAAGAAATGACCAAGATATTTTTGAAGCTGTAAGAGAACAAACTCATAAAATCCACAAATATCAGATTGCTTACAGACATCTAATAGAAAGGTATAAAAAAGAAGGGTTATTACCCGTATATGATGCAGGTTTCATTTTCATCGATAAACAATTTTTGACTGTTGGTATTAACGGTTTGGTTGAAGCAGCTGAGTCTTTGGGTTTAGAAATTAGTGTGAACACTGCTTATATGGAGTTTTCGTCGAAATTACTCAAAACCATTTCTGATGAAAACAAAAGAATGGCATCTGTTACCAAATATAAGTTTAATACTGAATTTGTTCCAGCAGAAAACTTAGGTGTTAAAAACGCAATGTGGGACAAGAAAGACGGTTATAAAGTTAATCGTGATTGCTATAATTCCTATATGTATCTTGTGGAAGATGATACTATTTCTGTTACAGAAAAGTTCCAACTTCACGGTAAAGAATTTATGCAATATCTTGATGGTGGTAGTGCTTACCATTGTAATTTAGAAGAGACTCCGACAAAAGAAGCATTTAAGAAGTTACTTGATGTTGCTGCTATTGAAGGTTGTGATTATTGGTGTGTTAATGTAAAGATTACAATTTGTAATGAATGCAATAACATTGATAAGAAAACTTTGTATATTTGTCCAAAATGCATGTCTAAAAACATTGATCATGGAACAAGAATCATTGGATATTTGAAAAGAGTTTCTGCCTTTAGTGAAGCAAGACAAAAAGAACATAAGCTAAGATATTATGATAAACAAAATAAGAGATGTAATGTAACATCATCGATATGTAATTAAAGTAAGTACAATGAACATATATTATTCACATCCACAACAAACATTTCAGGATGTGCCAGGAGAGATTTCCCTGGCACTATCCATTTCTGGTTGTCCACTCAGATGCAAAGGTTGTCACAGTACCGAAACATATCCTCCAGATTACGGTACTGAATTGACAATTGCTGAATTGCAAAGACTTTTGAAAAAATTCAAACATACTTCTTGTGTGTTATTCTTTGGTGGCGATTGGAACATGGAAGCATTAACTCCACTAATGGAATATGTCAAAAGTTTACATCTAAAGGTATGTTTATATACCGGAAGAAACCTTTCGTACTTTCCACAAGATTTTGTATGGTCGTTAGATTATCTCAAGACGGGGGCTTTTGTAGAGAATTTGGGATCATTAAAAAATCCAAACACGAATCAAAGGTTTTTTGAAATTATTGACCACAAACTCATTGAAAAAACACAGGTTTTTTGTTATTAAATCGGGGTTATAGAGGAAAAGGCTTATTCTCAGTTGTGATTTTTAGCAAGTCATTCTGATGAGTTGCGACAAACTTGTCGGTGTGTACCTCAACCATAATGCTCCAACCACCATCAACATGAGTACAGTAAATCATTACAACGCTGGCGTAAAGTCTTTTATCGCGACAAATGAAATGAGCCTCATCTGCGCCAAGGCCATCATAATTGATTACATGGTAATTAGTGAGAAAAGTTGTTCCATCAAGTTGTTTGACCAACTTCTGGAATATTTCGGCGCATTTCTCTTTATCATAAAACTCAATCCATGCGTTAATATCAGAAACCACGGTAATTGGTTTCAGTCCATGTATCATAGCAGCATGATCAACCAATGTCACTAATGTATCTCTGGAACAAGCGTACATTGCGTCATCTTCATCAGTCAATTCAAATTCTTTTATATCTTCAATATTTATAGTCATTATCATCCTTCTCCTAGTAGGGTATATGATATTTATCATATCTGTGGAGAAAAAAATTGGCTCCCATTCAGGGACTCGAACCCCGGACCCAGGCGTTAACAGCGCCTTGCTCTGCCAACTGAGCTAAATGGGAACAAAATATGGAGCCCGCAGGAGGACTTGAACCCCCCACCTGCTGCTTACAAGGCAGCTGCTCTACCAGATGAGCTATGCGGGCATTGTGTGGTAAACTGGATCCACCTCTCACATTTGTTAATGCCAGCTAAAGAAACTTTAGATAGTCATCCTCCCGAGTATGAAAGATATTGTTATTTATGCCTCTTTCTAAGAGTCATATCTATATTATACAATCTTTTTTTACATTTGCAAGGAAAAAATTAGAGAATCCCCATTTTTTCTAATTTTTCTAGCTCAACCAGCAAACTTTCGGTCGTCAGACCTTGTTTTCCTTCTCTTCTTGCGAGTTCCTCTCTGGCCAAATTGTTTACTCGGAATATCATCATGAGATCGTCATATTTGGCTTCAGTTTCCGGATCCATATCGGCAGCCCAGATTTCATGATCAGACGCTTTACCATCAACCATTGCAAATGGACCTTTGCCTCTTAATTTTTCAATGTCTGTCATTATCTTCTCCTTTACTATATTATATCACAAAAAATTCACAAAGTCGAAATTATTTTTGAGCATTCAGATAAGCGTGGGTTCTGCTAAGATCCTTCATGTCAAGCTCACCCTCCCACTCTAAACTATTCTCCATACCAAGAAATAACATTGGTATAACTGAATAACCTTTAACGTCCTTCATCGCATTCAAACTCAATAGCGCCTTATATGAAATTGCATATTTTGTACCGCTTCTGGTAGCACCAACAGGTTTGAAGTTTTTTACAGCAACGTCTTCAGGTAATGTCTTGAATTTTTTTGGATTATCATAAGTCATTTGAAATTCGATCGAACAGTTACCAAACAACAATGGTATTATTTTTTCAGCTTCAGGAGTTTTACCTTTAGCAACAAGGTCAATCAAGTTTTGAATTTCTTTAGTCATTGTCTTAGTATTTTTCTTAATATGGTCTGCAATAATTGGACCATCTTTATTTCCCAATGCCATCAAAACTGATCCAGATACTCCATCCATCCATTGTGAAATTTTTTCAATTTGTTCGTAATTCTTTGGAACAAAACCATATCTAAACCAAGCATATCCACCAACATCAATATTAGCTAATAAATCTACTTTTTTAACATCGATGGCTTTGTATAACTCTAATGATCTTCTAAACAATTCTTTGTTAATACCACTACTTTGTGAAGCAGCCGGAATTTGAACAAAATCGGTATGAGCCTCTCTATTACCCTTATCATATCCTCTAATAACATATGCAAGATTTAATACATCACTATGTCCTGGATCAGCATCTTTAACACTGTTATCTACATCAACATACATATCACCATACTTATCTTTACCTGCAGAAATTCGCATTTGTGACCAAAATAATCTAAGGGCATTTAATTGAAGTTTACCACCATTTTTTTTATCTGGTCTTTCAACTTTTACATTATCTATAGATTTCAAAATATCACTAACAAATTGAGTAGCGAAATTTGCATCGTAATTATTACCATACTGCTTAACCTGATCATCATAAAATTTCGTAATAAAAGCATTTACTTCTTTATTAATAGCTGCATTATCGCCTTGTAAATTAACGTGAAATATATCAGCAGTTTTATTACTAGTCAACATTTTCTTTATTTCTAAAGATGTTTCTGGTGGTTTTGTTTTAGCAGCAATGATTGCATCAGTATTTTCTAAAGCCTTTTTAACTTCTGTAATAGTTTGTTTAGCCAATTTTTCTTTTACTGGATCAGATTTATCTTCTTCTGCGGCTAATGATGTAGCGGGTGGTGGTACAGCAGGTTCTGGTATAACTGCTGGTGGTGGAACTGATACGGTAGGTATAACAGGTTCTGGTATAACTGGTGCAGCCACATGTGGTACATCTTGCACAATAGGTTTTGGTGGCATTAATGGTGGTTCTGGCACTGCAACTGTTGGTTGGGCCGCTTGTGCTACTTCACCAGCTTGATCTACCATAGCCTCAAAACCAATTATAAAACCTTTAATAACATTTTTATCAGGACCAGTAAGATTCAATTCAGTATTTGATAATAAACCTTTACCAATAGCAACAACAGCTGCTCTCTTTGCTGATACTGTAGATGCTCCACCGCTAGCAAATGCTGAAGCAATTGTAGTGCTTTTTCTTAATAAAGCATTATCTTTAGTCATTGGTAATAACAAATCTAATAATGCAACAAAGAAACTTTTCTTTTCAGCTATTGATGGATTTTTACCATCTTGCAGTGCTTTATTAACAGTATTAAAATATGTTTGTAGTTTTTTAACAGCAGCTTGATCTTGCCCAGTAATCATATTGGAAACCAATCCTCTATTACTGGTTTGTGGTATTTGTTGGTCCGGATTAGTAATCATCATCAATCTGAACAAATTACCGGCATCTGAATACTTTTTATAATCAGCCGCATCAATAACAGCACCTTCAATCTGTTCGTGTAAAATTTCTGTTAATCTACCCATGGTTCACTCCATAATTAACAATTTAGGTTTTTAATATTATAGAGTATATTTATATTGATGGTAAATTAAAATTTAGAGAACTATTATGAGCAATTATTTCATAATTATCATCTTTTCTATTATATGCAACACTTAAAACGAATGGATTACCTTTATATTTTAGATTAGGTAAAAAACCAACAATTCTTCTAAATACATCTTCAGTAACTAAACTTGAAAAATCTGTAGCTGTATAGGTATGTTGTATAAAATATTCTTCTGATTGAATAACTCTTGAATCAAGATATATTTTTCTTAAAATCTTACCAATTGTTTCATCAGTAATGGTTCTATCTGGTGTTGGTTTGAACGCCATTTATTTTCTCCGGTAAATAAAATAATTATTCTACAATAAAAGTTTTCAAGATTTTTTTGTATTTTTTATAACAATTTGATATAATAATTCAATTCAACAAAATTTCTCTAACTCAAGGACACATCAGATGACACTTCCATTTTGCCGAGCCGGCAACCCGTTCTATGATAAACATTGCAGCAAATGCTCACAACGAGTCCTGGCCGACGAAACCATTCCTGTTGATCGGGCGTGTGACAAAGAATTCGTTATCCCTGAAAATTTTCCCTGTCCCGGATTTGAAGCCGGAAATCCCACAAAGGTGAATCAACCGTGACCATTGCTATTTATCTCGATGACATCAGAGTGCCCAAAACGGATGACTGGAAGTGGATCGTTCTCCGTTCGTCTGCTGAGGCCATCGAGTACGTTAAGAACCATGGTCTGCCCATTTTTGCATCATTTGATCATGATTTATCTGATGATGATACCACGATGATTTTCTTACATTGGTTGATCAACCATGATCTTGACAATGGTGGGACGATCATTCCTACCAACTTCACATGGTTTACACACTCTGCAAACCCAGTTGGAGTGAAAAATATCGATGGTCTCCTGACTTCCTACATGAAATCTAAGTAAAATATAGAACTTAAACAAATTTACATTGCCAACCAACCGTTTTTCCCTGTATTGGTTGGTAATGTGGATTTTTAGCCATCTCAGATAAAGTCCAACTAGAAATATTATGTTCTTTTGCAAAAGCAACAATTCCACCAGTAACAATATATTGCTTTCCATCAGGATCTATTATTTCCCAAGTTTTAGCATTAGAATTATTTGAACCCTGATTTCTTTTTCTTGAGTATTCACCTATGATTTGTTTTGCTTCTACAGTATGGGTTTTACCAAACATGTTATTTTTTTCGCCAATACTTCTAATACGAGCTTTTTTCTTAAATTTTTCCATTTCTTCTTCTGTTTTATTTACCCACACTCTTTGATACTCATTTAGACCATCATAACCTTTTATTGTTCTTCTTTTTAAAATTTCTTCCGAACAACCACAACCGCCTTCATGAATATTATAGCCAATATTTCTATCCTGTGTGTTTAATAATTTAATCCAATATCTCTCTTTTTCATTTAATTCTGTTTCAGAAGAAGCAGTATCAATAACTTCTTTTAAAAAATTCTCTTTACCGTACTTGTTGATAGCAAAGTTGATTAAAATTCCCGAACCATAATACTCTGTTTTAAGAGTTAGTTCTTTTCCAACGTAAATTTTTCCATTGATAAGATTAGTTGTTTTGTAGATATTCATAATAATTTTCCTATTGTATAATTGTCTCAAGGGGACAACTGACTTTAATTCCTATTGTGTCAGCTTCAAAGAGGTCCGAACTCTTTGAATTACCCTTATTATCTTTATTTATAGCATTTCTAAGTTTTTCAAACAAAATTACCAGAAAAATTAATATTTTTTATATTTTTTTATCAACAACTTCAGACAATATTCAAAGCCTTTTAAATTCTTACATGAAGTCTAAAACTTGAAGTGTTGTAAAAATGAACATAAATAAAAAACATTAGGTGCTGATTTATATACCTAATTAACGAAAGTGTGACAAAAATACAACACTTGATGTTGTAAGTTTGATACAATTTTTTGTATAATAGGTAATATGGATTAACTCCTAATTTAGAAGTTTGAATGGTACTAAGAGCTTCGACAATTTGAAAATAAAAGAAATTTAACTCTAACTTATTTGTGTACCAAATGGAGAAAAAAAATGAAAAAAATGTTATTGGCCGTAGCAGCAGCATTCGCACTTGGAGTGGCCGTCCCTTCTATTGCTCAAGCTGATGGCCTCAAAGCATCCGGAACAGCTGGTGTTCAGTCACGTTATGTTTATCGTGGTGTAGAAGACAATCAAGAGACTCCTGTTCTTTTGGCAACTGGTCAGGTATCTTACCTTTTTGTTCGTCTTGGTGGCGATGTCAGAACACTTAATATGAACGAGGACACTTCTCTTCTCAAGTGGAATGGTCATGCCGAGTTGTTTCATGATGTCTATGGTCATGAGTTGAAGTTGGGTCTTGGTACTGATGAAGTGCTAAATTCTTCAAGTGAGATTTATGTTGGCGCAGCCGGTCCAATCCCATTGATTCCTTGGGGTTTGAAGTATGATGCAACTGTTTCCCGTTCCAATCAGCTTGGTGATGTTTGGTTGGATGGTGGTATTTCCAAGACTCTTGGTGATTTCACTCTTCGTGGTGGTCTCGCTGGTGGTTATTATGACAAGACTCGTTATCATAACGGACTTGAGACTGTTTCCGGAACTGTTACCTACAAATTGACTCAGGTTCCTCATTTGCAGAATGGATCCATTAATCTTGGTGTTGTTCATCTTGTTGACGACAATCATATTGTTCGTGGTATCAGAACCAATGATGATAACATCTTCCAGGGTGGCGTAACCTTCACCTTCTAATTTCCCACGTTTCAGTGTGAAATGGTAATTATAAATAAGGGTCATGCGAAAGTATGACCCTTATTTTTTTTGCTTTTTGGCATTTTTTTTGTATTAAAAATATAAATATTATAAAATGTAGTTTAGCAAAAGGAGTTACAAAATAATGCGACTTATACTAGCTTTTAAACATACGCCAGATGATGGTATTGCATGGTATTGGAGATGGGCGGCAAAAATAACTAAATGGGGGACAAAAAGTGATTTCTTTCATGTAGAGATTGCTATTGATGATAAATGGATTGGTGCTCATACTGAAAAAGGTATTGAAATCCACCCATTCCAAGAACTTTATGATAAAACTTTTGATTATTATGAACTCATTGTTGAGGATTTAACAGAAAGTCAACACATAAAGTTTTGGGAATTTGTAAAGGCTCAAGAGAAGACCGGTTATGATTGGAAGGGAATCTATCTGACTCAGGTTATAAAGATTGATTTGGAAAGCAAAAAGAAATGGTTCTGTAGTGAAATTGTTTCGAAAATATTACAGATGTTGTATGTCAAACCATTTATTGATATGAAACCTAGCAGAGCATCACCTCAAACTGTTTTCAATCTTATTATGAAACTTGGTGGAAGAAAAATTGATATGGATTAAAAAAATCCCTCAAACCATTATTATGATTTGAGGGATTTCTTTTTAACTTCTGCATATGTATTTCTTAAATCCTTTGCAAATCAAAAGAGAATTAACTGATTTGTTTTTATTACCTTTTTTCCTACAAAAACCACTTACCATACATTCGTGGTCAAAATACTCACAATAACCACAACATTTAGCGTGTTTAACTTTCATTTCTTTAGCTCTTGCTCTTTATTATATTTTTGATGTTGCTTGAATTTACTACAAATTAACCCCATATTAACTTGTCTGTTTTTATTACTTTCCTGTCTACAGAAACCATCTTTCTCCCATTCATGATCAAAATACTCACAAATAGCACAACACTTAGCTAGTTTAAGTTTAATCATTTTTATTCTCTCACAATAGCAAATGCTTCATCAATCTCAAGAATCAGCAGTTTTTCACCATCAACTTCGACTTCTGTGCCAGAAAACTTTCCAAATAGAACTTTTGTACCAACATCTACATTAAAATCTTCTTTAGTTGTATCGTTAATAGCTACAATTGTTCCAACTGTAGGTTTATCTGCAGCATTGCCTGGAATAATGATACCAGTAGCAGTTTTCTTCTGAACCTCTTCCAATTTAACAACTATTTTTGTTCCAAGTGGCTCTAACTTCATTATTATCTCCATTAAATTAGTTTTTTAATGATTTTACAATTTTCATTGATAAAATCATACAACTCAAATTATAAATTAAATAAACCTTTCTGGATATTGCTCAACTAATGTTTGATATTCCATAGCTATATCGAGAATACCTAGGTTATAAAGTTCAAAAATTTGATTATTAATAGTTTTTATCAAAACAGCTAAGGCTTCATTTTCGGTTTCAAACACATATTTTTGTGCTTTTCTTTTGGTCATCTTTCGTTGTCCCATTGTAACTTCCAGAACACAACATTTAGGAGTCATTCTAATCAAAGTACCACAACGCAAACGACTTCTGTATCCAGAACCCTCAGTTGCCACATAATAGTATTGTTTGCCTTCAATGAAATTAGCCAAATAATTTCTCCCATATAGTTTGCGGAATATCTTCTCTATTTTTATCAGCACGAGTAATTGCTTCCTCGATTTCAGTAATAGTGAACATAGCCCATTTTTCTACACCAGATGAACTTTCAATCTTAACAGGGTAATACTCTGTTGCCGAACCGAACTTTCTGGCAGTGTTTTCCACCTTATTCTCAAGATAAATTTTACTCTTAGTCATAATTCAATTCCTTTTCTTGATTATTGGTAAATAATTGCTCAACCTATTATTTAATTATACAATTCCTAATTCTTGTTCATAAGATTTTTCTGTATTTGTATAATATTTTATAAGAACAAGTAGGAGAATTATTCATATAATGGATCTCAAACAATATTGTCAAATACTACACGAAACAAAAAAATCTTATGCTTTCATATATCAAATTAGAAAAGATAACTTGGAACACGAAATATTAAAAAATACAGCTTTTTTAGTTGATGATAGAATTAGTACAAGAGTTTATTGTATTCTTCATGATGTCACGGAAATTCCAAAATGTGAATGTGGAAATCAATTGAGATTTAATCAATACTCGGCTGGATTTCACAGATTTTGTTCTGTCAAATGTTCATCAAATTCCGATTACAAGCAAAATAAAATAAAAGAAACAAATCTTAAAAAGTTTGGTCATGAAAACGCTTTTCACTCTCCAAATGGAAGAGAATCATGGAATTGTTATGCAAATGATAATGAAAGAATTGATCAAGCAATGATTAAAATGAGTGATACATTAAAAGAAAAATACAATGTTGAGACAGTTAGAGAAGCACAACAGATTAGAATGAAAATAGCATTAGAAGCAAATATAAAGAAACATGGGCGGCCATACAATAATAGAGAACAAGCTATAAAAAATAGAGATGAAAAGAAAATGATCGAGACATTAAAGAAAACTTGTATTGAAAAATACGGGGTGTATAACGCAATGCAAACACCAGAAATTTATAATAAAATGCAAAAAAGTGCATACAGAAAAAAAGATTATGTTCTACCATCGGGCAAAGTAATAAAAGTTCAAGGGTACGAGCCTTTTGCCATAAACAAATTATTGTTGAATTTCAATGAAGAAGAAATTATTGCGGAAAATAAAGAAATGCCTATAATTTGGTATTTTGATAATGATAACAAAAAA
>Ga0194119_10003536_pt1 | contig 25040 bp, 25 predicted proteins | sample TA2MahC100mmetaG_FD_148620 | JGI IMG/M metagenome (GOLD analysis project Ga0194119, IMG submission 148620) | Freshwater microbial communities from Lake Tanganyika, Tanzania - TA2015018 Mahale Deep Cast 100m | ecosystem: Environmental > Aquatic > Freshwater > Lake | place: Tanzania: Lake...
ACAGCCGTCGGGCGGGCTGCGAGAAGGGGCGTTGCGCAGGCATCGAGCAGACCATGCGCGATCACCGCGCCGGGCGCGCTTTCGAGCGCCTCGGTGAGGGCAAGCGCCATGCCGAGTGCGGCGACGGCCCCGATCAGGGGTGCTCCGCGTACCTGCATCGACGCAATGGCGTTCGCGCAAGCCGCTGCGCTTTCCAGCCGAAGGCGTATGCGTTCGAAGGGCAGGCGCGTCTGGTCCCAGGTGAGGCCGCAACGGCCGAGCAGTTGCAGCGTTGGGCGAAGCGATGGCAGGGCGGGTTGCGTGGTCACTGGAGGTGCTGCGAACATGCAAAGTTTTGGAGTTGGCGCGTAGCTCTCGGGTACTACGCTGGAGCGACGCGAGCCGTGCGATGGCTCCCGGCCGTTTCCTGCACGGATGTTAGCCTTGCGGCAAGCCACGACGCTCCTTGCGCGTGGAGAGACGCCCAGTTTTCACCCTACCGCACCATGTTCCGAAGGTTTCGCGCACGATCGGCCGCGCGGCTGCGGCTGTATCCGGCGGATAAGCCATGCCGGAGTTGACCCTCGTCTCCGTTTTCCTGCTCGGTCTGCTCGGCGGCTTTCATTGCGCCGGGATGTGCGGAGGCATCGTGGTGCTGCTCAACCGTCGGGAGTATGGCTCCATGCAAGCTGATCCGGGCGCTCCAAATCCGGGCCTCAGGGGTGCAGTGGAGGGCTGCCCGCCGAAGTTGGGCGCCCGCAGCGCGGCGCAGCCGCAGGTGGCCGGGCATGCGGTCGAGCGGGTGGTCGAGCCTGCGGTCGAGCGGGTGGTCGAGCAGGTGGTCGAGCAGGTGGTGCGCTTTGCGCCTCGGCCGGAGCCGGCCGCGCTTGGTCGTCAGCTTGCGTACTCGGGCGGTCGGGTGCTCAGCTACACGGCTGCCGGAGCGCTGATGGGAACTGTCGGGTCGTCCACCCTGCTTGTCGGGCAGGTGTTGCCGGTCGAGCAGGCGGGTTTTGTGCTGGTGAATCTGCTCATGATCGGGTTTGCGCTCTACCTGTGGGGCTATGCGCGCAGCCTCAGTTGGCTTGAGCCCCTTGGCAGGCGTCTGTGGGCTCTGATCGCTCCTTTGGCGGGACGTCGACTTGCACCGGGCAGCCTGCGCGGTGCGCTCGCAGCCGGTGCGCTGTGGGGCTGGCTGCCTTGTGGCATGGTCTATGGCATGCTGATTGCGGCGCTGGCGAGCCAGAGCGCCCGGGAGGGGGCCTTGCTTCTGTGCGCCTTCGGGCTGGGTACGGTGCCCAATCTCGTGGCGCTCGGTCTCGGGGCAGACCGGCTGATGAAAGCGGCGCGCAGGCTTTGGGTGCGACGCCTTGCTGCCCTCGCGCTCGCCGCCTACGCTCTGGCCGGACTGCTGCGTCTCGATCCTCAAGAGCATCTGATGACGGTGGTTGACGCCTGCCTGAACTGGGCTACGCCTTGAGTTCGCCGCTTCGCTCAGGCCGCCCCTGCTTTCACTGTGGCGAGCCATGCCCGCAAGGGGCGCCCACCGTCCCTATCCTCGGTGCGGATCGGCGGATGTGCTGCACGGGATGCGAGAGTGTTGCCCGTACGATCGTGGCAGCCGGTCTTGAACGCTATTACCAGCACCGCGAGGTGCCCGCAGCCGGGCCTGCGCAGGCAGGATCGGCAGTGCAGGCGGCGCACGCGGAATCGGCGGCGCAGGCAGAAACAACGCCACCTTTGGTCGCCCCGGCGCTGCCTTCTGCGGCCGAAGAGGGCAGCCCGGCGACAGCCGCCGCAGCCGCGTTGGCCGAGGACGAGAACTTCGAGCGGCTCGCCGCGCGCCGCGGTTATCTGCAGCCCGCCGCAGAGCCCGGCCAATTGCAGGCGTGCCTGATGGTAGACGGCATGCGCTGCGGGGCGTGTGTCTGGCTGCTCGAACGAGGGCTTTTACTGGCTCCCGGCGTTTCGCGGGTTCAGGCGAACTATGCGCAACAGCAGGCGCTGGTGCAGTGGGATGCCTCGCAGACGAATCTCGCCCGCATTCTTGCCGCCCTGCGTGCGCTGGGCTACCGGGCGCTGCCCTTTGACCCGCGGGCGCGCGAGGTGAGGCTGCAGAGCATCGAGCGGCTGGAACTGCGGCAACTCTTCGTCGCGGGTCTGGCGATGATGCAGGTGATGATGTTGCAGGCCCCCCTCTACTGGGCCCATGTCGACGATGTCGACCCTCTCGAGGCGGGCCTGCTTCACTGGGCGAGCCTGGTCATCACGCTGGCAGCGCTGCTCTACAGCGGCTGGCCCTTGCTGCGTGGCGCGGTGCGGGATGTGGTGCACCGACACCTTGGAATGGACGTACCGGTGGCGCTCGGCCTGCTTTCAGCCTACCTCGCGAGCGCTGTCAACACCTGGCGCGGCGCAGGGGAGGTCTACTTCGACACCGTGACGATGTTCGTTTTTCTGCTGCTGGGTGCTCGCTGGCTCGAGGCGCGTGCGCGGCGCCGGTCACTGCGCTGGCTCGATCGGCTCTCGGCAACGCTGCCGCAGGGCATTCGCCGACTCGGTTCGTCGTCTGCCGCCTTGGCTGCAGGTGGGGCTGCGGTCCCCGACGCAACGCGCACTGCCGAGACGGTGGTTCTTGCCGAGGATCTGGAGGTGGGCGACCTGATTGTCCTCGACCCTGGTGCAAGTGTGCCTGCGGATGCACTTTCGCTCGAAGACACCCTGCTTGCGGATTGCTCCCTGTTGAGCGGAGAAAGCGAGCCGCAGTGCTTCCTGCGCGGGTCGCTTGTTCCGTCGGGCGCAGTGATTGCGCAGGCGCAGACGGTCAAGCTTCAGGTGGTGCGACCTGCACAGGGCTCTACCCGCGCCGACCTGCAGCGACTGATTGCGCGGGCGGGGAGTTCCCGCCCTGCACTCGCCGAGTTGGCCGACCGCGCCGCACGCCACTTCATCGTCGGGCTGCTGGTCCTTGTGGCTGCGGTGCTCGGAGCCTGGCTATTCGTCAACCCGGAGCGGGCGCTCGATGTGGCGATTGCGGTGCTGGTGGTTTCCTGCCCCTGCGCGTTATCGCTTGCGGTGCCGTCGGCGATCACAGCAGTGCAGTCAACGCTTGCCCAGGCAGGCGTGATCCTGCAGCGCGGAGACGGTCTCGAGCGGCTTGCTGCCGTGACCGATGTGGTGTTCGACAAGACCGGGACACTCACCCAGGGTCGGCCCGAAGTGCGGCAGGTCGACCTCTGCTGTCCGGCCCTTCGCGATGAGGCAGCCGCCCTGCGCCTTGCCCTGCCACTGGCGCAGGCTTCACCGCACCCGCTTTCGGTGGCGATCGCCCGCCGCGCCGAAGCAGCAGCCGCAAGCGCGGCGCAGCAAGAGCCCTTTGCTATCGAGGAGGTGCGCGGCGCGCTTGGCCAGGGAGTTCAGGCACGTATCCTTGCGGTGCCGGAGGCACCTCGCGAGCTGCAAGCGAAGGTGGGGTCACGGCCCGCCCCGCACCCGAATACTCCGCCAGCCCCGCAGCCGAGTACCCCGCCCGCCCCGCACCCAGGCGTGCCCCGCGCTTGGGCTTTCCCGCAGTTGGCGCTGAGGCCGGGCTCGATCCTTCGGCTTGGGTCCCGGGCCTTTGCCTGCCCCCAATCCCCGCAGCCGCCCCCGAAGGCAACGCTCGCACCGGAGGCCTTGCTTGCGGTTGCTGCGTCGTCGCTCCAGGAGGTCTGGCTCAGCGTGGACGGCAAAGCGCTCGCCCGCTGGCAACTCGACGACCCCTTGCGCACCGACGCGGTGGCAAGTCTGGCCGCGTTGCGCACCCTCGGGTTGCGTCTGCACATGCTCTCGGGCGACCATCAGGCTTCGGTGAATCGGCTGATCGGCGCGCTCGCGCCGCACACCTTTGTGCAGGCGTGTGGCGCGCAGTCACCGCAGGACAAGTGGCGGGCGGTAGCCGCCCTTCAAACACAGGGGAAACGCGTCCTGATGGTTGGCGACGGGCTCAACGACGCTGCAGTGCTTGCTGCAGCCGACATGTCGGCTGCCGTTGGGCAGGCGAGCGACCTCGCCCGACTGCACGCGGGGGCGGTGGTGCTTTCCGGACGGCTCGACGCTGTGCCTCTGCTGATTGCCGCCGGCCGGCAGGCGATCCGCCTGATGCGCCAGAACATCGCGTGGGCTACGCTCTACAACATGCTCGCCATTCCGGCTGCGGCTTTGGGCTGGATTCCGGCGTGGAGTGCAGCGCTTGGCATGTCGGCGAGTTCGCTGCTGGTGGTGATGAACAGTCTGCGGGGTCTGTCATGGAAGCGCTCTACATCCTGATTCCCTTGAGCCTGGCCATTCTCGGTCTTGCGGTGTGGTTCTTCTTCCGCATGGAGTCGAGCGGGCAGTTCAGGGATCTCGAGTCGCAGGGCCGACAGGTACTGCTCGACGATGACCGGGTGTCCGGCGAGAAGCCTTCAAGCTCCAGCCCACCCCCGACCTGACCAGCCTGTCGCAGAATTTTCACAAATACAGCCGTTGAGACCAAAAAAACTTCCGTCTGGGTCTTCCATCGGAAAAAAGATCGCCTAAAATCCCCTAAAACACTTGTGTGTTAAGGGGATTGCAATGGCAGCGTTCGCAGGCGCTCAAGCCGCCGATCAGGCGCAAAGCTACGACTACACCGTCGTGCGACAGTTTGCCTTCATGACCGTGGTCTGGGGCGTTGTGGGCATGCTGGTTGGCGTCTTTATCGCCGCTCAGCTTGCCTGGCCTGCGCTCAACTTCGACATCCCGTGGCTCACCTACAGCCGGCTTCGGCCGCTGCACACCAACGCGGTGATCTTTGCCTTCGGAGGCAGCGCGCTCTTTGCCACCTCCTACTATGTGGTGCAGCGCACCACGCACACCCGCCTTTACGGGGGACCGCTTGCAGCCTTCACTTTTTGGGGGTGGCAGCTGGTGATCGTGCTGGCGGCGATCACCCTGCCTCTCGGCATCACTTCGGGCAAGGAATACGCCGAGCTTGAATGGCCGATCGACTTGCTGATCGCAGTGGTATGGGTGTGTTACGCGGTGGTGTTCTTCGGCACGCTCGCCAAGCGCAGGATCGAGCACATCTACGTGGCCAACTGGTTCTTCGGCGCGTTCATCCTCACAGTGGCGATCCTGCATATCGTCAACAGCATGGCGCTTCCGGCTTCGCTCACCAAGAGCTACTCGGCCTACGCCGGCGCGCAGGACGCCATGATCCAGTGGTGGTACGGGCACAACGCGGTGGGCTTTTTCCTCACCGCAGGCTTTCTCGGGATGATGTACTACTTCGTACCCAAGCAGGCGGGGCGTCCGGTCTACTCCTACCGACTTTCGATCGTGCACTTCTGGGCGCTTATTTTCACCTACATGTGGGCCGGACCCCACCATTTGCACTACACCGCCCTGCCCGACTGGACCCAATCGCTCGGGATGGTGTTTTCGCTGATCCTTCTTGCGCCCTCGTGGGGTGGGATGATCAACGGCATCATGACGCTCTCGGGAGCCTGGTACAAGCTGCGCAACGATGCGGTCCTGAAGTTTCTGGTGGTGTCGCTGTCCTTCTACGGCATGTCCACCTTCGAGGGCCCGATGATGTCGATCAAGACGGTGAATGCGCTGTCGCACTACACCGACTGGACCGTGGGCCACGTCCACTCGGGCGCTCTCGGCTGGGTGGGATTCATCAGCATCGGATCGATCTACTACCTTCTGCCACGCCTCTTCGGCCGCGAGCAGATGGCGCGGCCGCAGTGGGTGGAGCTGCATTTCTGGGTGGCCACGATCGGCATCGTGCTCTATATCGCGGCGATGTGGATTGCCGGCGTGATGCAGGGTCTGATGTGGCGCGCCACCAATCCGGACGGCACGCTCACCTATGCCTTCATCGAATCGATCAAGGCCACCTACCCTTACTACGTGGTGCGCTTCCTTGGCGGCGTGCTCTACCTTGGCGGAATGCTGCTGATGCTTGTCAACTGCGTGATGACGGTGACGCAGGGCAGGGCGGTGCAGGCGCCGATTCCGGCGCTTCCAGCGCACGCCTGAGCGGCCGCACCCACCGCGATCGGAACAGCGCCCACGACCTGGAGTCCATGCAATGAAGTTCGACCACAGCCTGATTGAAAAGAATGTGACGCTGCTCATCGCGCTGGTGATCCTTGCAGTGAGCGTTGGCGGATTGGTGGAGATCGTGCCCCTCTTTTTCCAGCGCTCCACCACCGAGCCGGTGTCAGGGCTCAAGCCCTACGACGCCTTGCAGCTTGCCGGGCGCGATGTGTATGTGCGCGAGGGCTGTTATGGATGCCATTCCCAGATGGTGCGGCCCTTCCGGGCCGAGACCGAGCGCTATGGACACTACTCGGTGGCGGGCGAGTTTGTCTACGACCGGCCATTCCAGTGGGGCAGCAAGCGTACCGGCCCCGATCTGGCACGGGTGGGCGGCCGCTACAACGACGAGTGGCACCGCATCCACCTGATGAACCCTCGCGATGTGGTGCCCGAGTCGAACATGCCCGGCTATCCGTGGCTTGCCAAGGCGGTTGTGGACGGGCCCACGATCCAGACCCATATGAAAACGCTGCGGACTCTCGGACATCCCTACAGCGACGACGAGATCGCCAAGGCGCCTGGATTGGTGAAAGGGAGAACCGAAATGGACGCTCTCATCGCGTATCTGCAGGGCCTCGGCACTGCACTGAAGCCTTAGGGGCAGGCACGATGGACTGGCTCACCGACCTGCGCATCCTGATTACCGTCGTGTCCTTTTCGGCCTTTGTGGGCATCGTGCTCTGGGCCTTTGCGCCGGCGTTGCGTACACGGTTCGACGCCGACGCCGCGATTCCTTTCCATGAGGATGATCCACCTTCCGGGCCGCATGCGGCTCAACCGGCCAGGACTTCGGAGAAATGACATGGGGACCGCACAGCAAACGGTGACCGACTTTTTCAGCCAGGGGTGGGGATGGTTCGTGGCGATTGGCACAGTGGTGTCGATCCTCTTTTGCCTTCTCCTGATTGCGGTCACAGCCCGCCAGAGGCTTCCCGGCAACGAGAAGGGCATTGCCACCACGGGCCATGCATGGGACGAGATCGAGGAACTCAACAATCCGCTGCCGCGCTGGTGGGTGGGGCTCTTCCTCATCACCATCGTGTTCGGGCTCGCCTATCTCTACCTTTTTCCCGGCCTGAGCAACCACGCGGGCAGCCTCGGCTGGACGCAGGTGAGCCAGTACCAGAAGGAGATGAAGCGCTACGACGAAACGATGCTGCCCATCTTCGAGCGCTACGCCACGATGCCGATCGAGCAGATCGCGAGCGACAAGTCGGCGCAGGGGATGGGCGAGCGGATGTATCTCACCTACTGTGTGCAGTGTCATGGTTCCGACGCCAAGGGCTCGGTGGGCTTCCCTAACCTGGTCGACAAGGACTGGCTCGGCGTGGGAAGCGGCGAGTACATCATGACGACCATCCTCAACGGGCGTCAGGCGGTCATGCCGCCGATGGGCGCGGCCCTGGGAACGCCTGCAGATGTGGAAAACGTGGCGAACTATGTGCTTTCGCTCTCGGGCGCCGCGCACGACAGCCTCAAGGCGCAGATGGGCAAGGGCAAGTTCGGTGTGTGTGCCGCGTGTCACGGCAACGATGGCAAGGGCAATGTGCAGATCGGCGCCCCCAACCTCTCCGACAACATCTGGCTTTACGGCGGTGGCATCAAGACCATCCAGCAGGTGATCGTCGAGGGCAAGCAAAACAACATGCCTTCGTTTGGAAGTCTGCTTGGCGGCGACACCGAATTGGCGCGAGGCAAGGCACGGGTGCTTGCAGCCTACGTCTGGAGCCTTTCAGGCACCAGTGCGGTGGCCTCCCGTTGAGCCTGCCTGCGCAACCCCACCACCCCTGACGCCGCTCGGCTCCAGCCCCCATTCATGCAAACCCCGCAGCCCGTCGTCATCAGCCTCTATCAGGCGCACAAGAAGCTCTACCCCAAGTCGGTGCACGGTTCGTTCGCCCGCTGGCGCTGGGCCGCCCTCTGGTTCACGCAGTTGCTCTACTACGGGCTCGTGTGGATGCCTTGGGGTGATCGGCCGGCGGTGCTCTTCGATCTGGGCGCGCGCAAGTTCCACATCTTCGGGCTGGTGCTCTATCCGCAGGACTTCATCTATCTCACTGTGCTGCTGGTGATTTCGGCCTACGCACTTTTCTTCTTCACGGCCATCGCCGGGCGTCTGTGGTGCGGCTATGCGTGTCCGCAGACGGTCTACACCGAAATGTTCCTCTGGATCGAGCAGAAGATCGAAGGCGACCGTTCGGCGCGCATTCGACTCGACCAGTCGCCGTGGACGCTGCACAAGGCGCGGGCGAAGCTCGGCAAACACGCGCTGTGGCTCGCGCTGGCGCTCTGGACCGGGATCACTTTCGTTGGCTACTTCGTGCCCATCCGGGACCTGCTTCTCGAAATCCTCACCCTCGAAATCGACGGCTGGTCGGCATTCTGGGTGCTGTTCTACAGCTTTGCCACCTGGGGCAACGCCGGATTCATGCGCGAGCAGGTGTGCAAGTACATGTGCCCCTACGCCCGTTTCCAGAGCGTGATGTTCGACAAGGACACCTTGGTCGTGACCTACGATCCGCAGCGGGGCGAGCCGCGGGGAGCACGTCGCAAGTCGGAACGCTGCGCACCAGCCCCGGCGACCGCGGCAACCGCTGCAACCGCGGCAACCGCGGCAACCGCGGCAACCCCTGCAATCCCTGTAACCCCTGCAACCGCTGCACTCCAGCCGGCTGAAAGGCGCGGCGATTGCATCGACTGCGGCGTCTGCGTGCACGTCTGTCCCACCGGTATCGACATCCGCAAGGGTCTCCAGTATGAGTGCATTGGCTGCGCGGCCTGCATCGACGGCTGCAACGAGGTGATGGACAAGGTGGGACTTCCACGCGGTTTGATCCGCTATTCAACCGAGAACGCGATCGAGGGCAGGGTTGCCGACAAAGACATCCTGGTCCGGATGTTTCGTCCGCGCATCATCGTTTACGGGGTGACCCTTGTTGCGGTCAGCGCGGCGCTCCTGGTGGCGCTCAACCTGCGGACGCCCTTCAAGGTCGACATCCTGCGTGATCGGGGTTCGCTCGCTCGTGAACTCGCAGGCGGTGTGATCGAGAACAGCTACCGTATCCAGCTCATCAATGCGGCAGAGCATCCGGTGAGCTACACCCTGCGTGCGAGCGGACTGGAAGCGATTGAGGTGTTTCCAGCCGAGATTAGGGTGGATGCGGCAAGCACGCGGCTTGTCGCAATCGCGATCCATGCGCCCGGCGACAAGGTGCCCGCTGGATCCAGCAAGATCCTGCTCGAGATCACGGCTGCCGACCCATCGGGCACCGTGTTCGAAAAGACCACCTTCTACGGTCCGCGGCGCGCACCATGAGCAACTCGCAACCACGCCCCAACCTTGAAAGTTCCGCAGCGGACACCCTCCGGGTTCAGCCGTTGCGCGCCAGCTCCGAAAGCCCGGCTGCGGGTCTGCCCTGGTACCGTCAGAGGTGGCCGTGGCTGCTGATGCTCATGCCAGGGCTTGCGGTCGTTGGTGGCGTCTTCACCGCTTACCTCGCGGTCACCACCAATCACGCGCTGGTGGTTGACGAATACTGGCGCGAGGGCAAGGCGATCAACCGATCGCTCGCCAAGGAAGCGCACGCGCAGGCCCTGGGACTGCAGTTGCGCCTCAAGCCAACGCCGGAGGGCTTGCAACTCAACGTGGAGGCCCAGGGACGTCCCTGGTCGTCACCCTATCCGGTGCGGGTGCAGTGGATCCACCCCACGCTCGCAGGACGCGATCTCCAGGCGTCGGCGCAGCCGCTTGGCGAAGGCGAATACCTTGCAAGACATTTCAAGTGGCCCGATGAAGGCCGTTGGCAGGTGATGGTGGAGGACGCAGCCGGTGCCTGGCGTGCGAAAGCCCTATGGTCGGCATCCGAAGATGAAATGGTGATCCAGCCGTGATGCGAGGAGCAGCCCAACAATGGACAGCGCGGAAGCCCCCGTGATTCGCCAGGCACCGGGTAGGGGTTACTGGTGCGCGATGCAGATCCTGTGGCCAGCCTTTCTGCTCGCGGTGGTGGCCGACGGTCTCCTGTTTGCACTTGTCCATCCGGAAGACATCAGCCTGGTGCAGGAGTACCTTCACGGTGAGCCGATGGCCGCCTACACCGTGGGCTTTGTTGCCTTGTGGATCCTCTTTGCAGCAAGTTCGGCGCTCACGCTCCTTCTTGCACAAAACCGCATGCGCGACCTCGCCGAACAACATGTCGCCTGAAGCGCGACGGCACTGCGTTTCCGACTTTCGGCACGAGGATGGCCTGGCTTTGTGCGCCAGTCTCATCCCTTGAGCCGTTCAAACGCCCGGCGGTCGAACTTGGTCGGACGCCCGCCCTGGATGCTGTGTGCGGGTTCCGGAAAAAGCCTTCGACGTTCCCGCGCACGTTCGAGCGCGCGCTCCCTTGCCGCAACGGAGTCTGCGCGCTCAACGTAGAGCCCTTGCGCGATGCTTGCCGGCCCGCGGATCTCTGCCACCGCAAGCACCTCAACCTCGCGCACCCAGTCGCCCTGGTCCAGGCTCAACGCGTCGCCCACACGAACCTCGCGCGAAGTTTTCACACGTTCGCCCGCCAGCCTGACCTGCCCTCGCGCGATGGCCCGCTGCGCAAGCGATCGCGTCCTGAAGAAGCGCGCCGCCCAGAGCCACTTGTCGAGGCGCGTCACAGGCCAGCGGCCGGTCTGGTCGGTTTCAGCACCGGCAGGGGCAGTGGCAGGATCACTGGCAGGAGCACCGGAGCACTGGAAGGAGCGCAGGCAGGAGCGCAGGCAGGAGCAGCGGGAGGAGCACCCCGGGCCTGGCTAGTCGGATGTCACAACCAGCAAGCTGTAGGTTCTGAAGCCAGCGCGTGCCAGCCGCTCGGATCCACCGAGGTCGCTCAAATCGATGATTGCCACCGCCTCGATCACCTCCGCACCGAGCCGTTGCAGCAGTCGCGCTCCGGCCAGCATGGTTCCCCCCGTGGCGATCAGGTCGTCCACAAGAACGACGCGTGTACCCGGTGCACAAGCGTCGGCGTGGATCTCCACGCTCGCCTGCCCATACTCGAGGGCATAGTCTTCGCGCAGCGTTTCACCCGGCAACTTGCCCACTTTGCGAATCGGCACGAATCCCAGCCCCATCGCATAGGCGAGTGCGGCGCCGAGCATGAAGCCTCGCGCATCGATTCCGGCCACGCTCTGAGCCTGGCTGCCGGCATGCCGCCGGGCAAGCGCATCGACCATCCTGCGGAAACGATCGGCGTCGTGAAAGAGCGGAGTGATGTCCTTGAACATGACCCCGGGCTTCGGCCAGTCGGCGATCGTGCGCACTCCTTCGAGCAGCCAGCGCTCCAGCGAAGGGTTGGACCCGTTTCCCATTGTGGCCGGGAATGCGTTGGGCGGAAGCGTTGTGTGCATGGGATGGGCGTGGCTGGAGGAGGCTCAAGACCGCAATACTGGCATACTCATACGGCTGTCGCCCTTGAAGTTCGAACCGACAGGCGATGATGCCCGGCCGGTCGTCCAGCCCCGCGACTTCTGCAAGGGTGGAAGGCTCGGGCCACCCAAGGCGGTCAAGGACTGGGAAAGTTGCGCCACTCCATCGCCTGATTCGGGGCGCACCGATGTCTAGCGGATCTGCCACAGGGCGTCAAGGCGGGCCGAGCGGCACATCCGCCGCCTGCACCGCGGGCACCCCGGCAAATCCGAGGTATGCATCATCGACTTCGCGGAAACCGGACACCCTGCTTTGCTGCGGATGTGGGACAGGCGGCAGCGAGGCGACCGGGTGATCGCCTACCGGATTGCTGAACCTGCGCAGGTGGCCCAGGATCAAGCCAGTAGCCCGGCTAGTACGACAATCCATGGAGCACGACAACCCGGAGAGCTGCTCGTCTGGAAGTGAATCAACCAGCACCAGTCAAGCCCACTGCAACACGCGTTCAAAGGATCGACATGACAACCCCCATCCTCGTTACTGGCGCGAGCGGCACCATCGGCTCCGAACTCGTGAAGGAACTGCGCGCCGGGGGCGCCGACTTTGCCGTGATGAGCCGCAGGTCTGGTGAAGGCATGGTCTTTGGAGACTTCGCCGACCCGGCTTCGCTCACCGGCGCCTTCGCTGGGGTGCACACCTTGTTTCTGCTCTTCCCGCTCACGCCCGACTCCTGGCAACTGGCCCACAATGCGGTCGAAGCCGCCAAGGCCTCGGGTGTGAAACACATGGTCCGCTCATCCGGGGCCGGGGCCGATGCAACCAGCCCGATTGCGATTGCCAATCTGCATGGCCGCATCGATGCGCTGATGGAGCGCAGCGGTATCCCTTACACGCTGCTTCGCCCAGCGGGTTTCATGCAGAATTGGGTGAACTTCCATGCGGCTCAACTCAGGGGCGGCCGTTATGCCGCGCCGCATGGCACCGCCGGCATCAGCGTGATCGACGTGCGTGACATTGCCGATGTGGCGGCCGTGGTGCTGACCAACCCGTCTGCGCACGCAGCTCGAACCTACACCCTGACCGGAGGCGAGGCGCTATCCACCGGCCAGCAAGTCGCACTGATCGCCCAGGCGGCGGGACGCGAGATCCGCTACGACGACATCACGGAGGAACAAGCCGAAGCCGACCTGCGCGCCTGGGGCTTGCCGGAGGTGATGGTGGGCTACTTCATGAGTCTGAACCGGGTCTACAAGCAGGGCTGGGCCGCGGGCATCAGCCCTGATGTGGAGCGCCTCACGGGCCATGCACCGCGCCGGTTTGCAGACTTTGCAGCCGAACATGCAGCCGTCTGGGCTTGAGTTTCCGACGCACACGCCGATCCTGCCGACAACGACGTCCATCGCATTTCGGGATGGGTGCACACCAACCCGCTGGAAGCCGCGTGAAGGCGCCGTGCGCGCGACGATCCGGCAATGACTTCAAGGCGGTATCGCCGGCAGCGCTGCTGCTGGCCGTGGTTTTCGGGGCGGCATGCCCCGCCCGTGGGCACGAGTCGCCTGCCGTGGTGGTGACTGGCCATTACGGCCACGCGCTCGGATCAGCCGATGCGGCAAGTGAGGGGGTGTTCGGCGCTGAACTCGTGCGAAGTCGCGCGCTGTTGCGCCCCGCCGAAGTGCTTGAATACATCCCCGGCATGGTGGTGACACAGCACTCGGGCGACGGCAAGGCCAACCAGTATTTCCTGCGGGGAATGAACCTCGACCATGGCACCGACTTTGCCACGACCATCAACGGCGTACCGGTCAACATGCCTACGCACGGCCACGGTCATGGCTACAGCGACCTGAACATCCTGATCCCCGAGCTGGTGAGTCGCGTGGAGTACCGCAAAGGCCCCTACTTTGCTGCCGATGGCGATTTTTCGTCGGCGGGCTCGGCAAACGTGGTGTACCGCGCCAGGGTCGAACGTCCGATCTACACCTTGGGCGTGGGTGAGCGAGGGTATCTGCGCGGGTTCGCTGCCGCCTCCCACGAACTCTCGCCAGGCATCGGTCTCCTTGCGGCGATCGAGCAACTTCACCACGACGGTCCGTGGTCCGTGCCAGCGGGCCTGCGCAAGCTGCACACCCATTTCGCGCTCAGCGGCGGGTCGCCGCAGGTCAACTGGTCGATGAGCCTGGCGGCGTATGCTGCGCGCTGGAACTCCACCGACCAGGTGCCTCAGCGGCTGATCGATGCCGGTACCTATCAGGGAAGACCCTTTGGCCGGTTTGATTCGCTCGACCCGAGCGACGGCGCCTCGACGCGGCGGGTCAGCCTCTCGGGAAGGTGGCGTGCAGCCGATGACCATGGACTCACGCAGCTCGAGTGGTATGCGATCCAATACAGTCTGGATCTCTTCTCGAATTTCACCTACATGCTCGAGAGGGACACCGATCAGTTTGCTCAGACCGACCACAGGACGGTCCTGGGCGGCAAGGCATCGCGGTCGTGGATCCTCCCGCTCGGGGGCGATCGCAGCATGCAGAGCACGCTCGGGGTTCAGGTGCGTCAGGACCGGATCCGCGTTGGGCTTTTCGACAGCGCGCAAAGGGATTTGCGCGCCACGGTGCGTGATGACCGGGTTCGACAGACGCTGATGTCGCTCTACGGTGAAAACCGGATCGCCTGGACATCCTGGCTACGCTCTGTGGCTGGCCTGAGGGCCGACCAGCTCGACGCGCAGGTGACGGGCCTCGCACAGGCTGAAAACTCCGGGAGGGCCACGGCCTTCCGATGGTCTCCGAAATTGTCACTCGTTTTTGGTCCCTGGAAGGAAACCGAGATCTTCCTCAACGCGGGGCGCGGGTTTCACAGCAACGATGCGCGCGGCGCGACGGCAGGTGTTGACCCGAGGACGTCCTTGCCGGTGGAAAGGGTGCCCGCGCTGGTTGGGTCCGAGGGCCGGGAGGTGGGCATGAAGACCCGGATCCTGCCCAACCTGCAGACGGCACTGGCCCTCTGGCAGTTGAAGTTCGACTCGGAGCTGGTCTATGTGGGCGATGCCGGAACCACCGAGGCCGGAAGGCCAAGCAGGCGCTCCGGAGTTGAGTGGAGCAGTCATTGGTCGCAGGGTCAAACCCTGCTGATGGACCTGAACCTGGCGTGGACCCGGCCCCGCTACTCAGACGGCGACCTGGTGGGAAACCGGATTCCCAACGCCGTCCAGAAAGTTGCCAACCTCAGCCTTGCCCTGCGCAACCTCGGGAACTGGTCGGGCGCAATCGGGGTGCGCTACCTCGGATCGGCTCCCCTACTGGAGGACGACAGTGCCCGGTCGCGCGCGAGCCTCACCACGAATCTTCGCATCAGCAAGACAGTGGGCGAAGGACTGAGTCTTGCGCTAGAGGTCTTCAACCTCTGGGATCGCAAGAACAGCGACATCAGCTACCACTACACCTCCCGGGTGGCGGGCGAGCCGCCCTCCGGCGTTCCCGGGCTCCATCTACACCCTGCCGAGCCAAGGACGCTCAGGGCGACTGCGCGATACCGCATCTGAGTCAGTAGGTCTTGTAGGGCAGGAACTTGCCAGAGAGCGTCACCTTCACGCGGTCGCCCTTCGGGTCCGGCTCGCGCACGATGTCCATCGAAAAGTCGATCGCGCTCATGATCCCGTCACCGTATTCCTCATGGATGAGTTCCTTGATCGTGGACCCGTACACGTTCACGATCTCGTACCACCGATAGATCAGGGGATCGGTGGGCACGGAGGTCGGCAACGAACCCTTGTAGGGCACAACCTGGAGCAGTGCCACAGCCTCTTTCGGAAGCCCGAAGATCCTGCCAACGGTCTGGGCCTGTGTCGCAGTGAGGGTCATCTGACCAAGGCACGCGGCGGTGGTCCACTCCTTCGAGAGTTCGAGTTCCCTTGCAACGTCGGCCCATCGGATACCGCCCTGAACCTTGGCGGCGTAGATGAGGTCGCTGACATCCTCACGGGTCATGGGCCTGGAGGCGGAGAAATCGCGCATGGCATTCATCTGAAGTACTCCTTGGGTTCAGGCCGGGTTAGCGACCAGTCCGGGACGGACGGTGAGGGGACACGATGGCGTTGCCGTCCGATCGCCCGACATCGCGCCAACGCGCTTGATCAGAAAATCGATCAGATGGTTCCGGATCGCATAGAACTGCGCATCGTGATGCATCGTGGTGCGGGTACGGCCGCGCGGCAGGGTGTTTTCCACAATCTCGGCGATCACTGCCCGAGGGCCATTGCTCATCAGAAAGATTCTGTCGGCAAGAAGGATCGCCTCATCCACGTCGTGCGTGATCATGAACACTGTTTGCTGGGTCTGCCGCACGATCTCCACGAGTTCGTCCTGGATGTTTCCGCGTGTGAGGGCATCGAGTGCGCCAAAGGGTTCATCGAGAAGAAGCATCTTCGGCTGAATCGCAAAGGCCCGCGCGATCCCCACCCGTTGCTTCATGCCCCCGGACAACTGCGCGGGTTTCCTGCGTTCAGCGCCCTGAAGATGCACGAGTTCGATGTATTTCCGGACCTGCCCGGCAACCTGTGATTTCGGCCAGTGCGGCCATCTCGACTTCACCGCAAAGGCAATGTTGCCCCACACACTGAGCCAGGGCAGAAGCGCGTGCGACTGGAAGACCACCCCCCGATCGAGGCTGGGGCCGGAAACCTCGCGGCCATCCACAAACACATGACCGTCCGTGGGTTGTTCGAGGCCGGCCAGAACGTTGAGGATGGTGGTCTTGCCGCAACCCGAGTGACCGATGATGCAGGCAAACTCGCCACGCGGAATGTTGAAGCTTATGTCGTCGAAGACGACAAGGCTGCCCGCTTCTCCCGATCCGGGATACTCCTTGCGCAGGCTCTGGACCTGAAGAAATGCGCTCATTCCACCATCGCAAGTTGGTGCAGCTCAATCCCGGTACGTCACAAGCTGCTGCAGCCGGGCAAACAGGAAGTCGAGCAGCATGCCCACCACATCGATCAGCAGGATCGCAATCAGGATGTTGCTGATCGAAAGGTTATTCCACTCGTTCCACACGAAATAACCGATACCGGTTCCACCGACAAGCATTTCGGCGGCCACGATCACGAGCCATGCAATCCCGATCGAGATCCGCATACCGGTCATGATGGTGGGGGCCGCCGCAGGAAGGATCACCTGAAGTGCCTTGCGCAGTGGCCTCACTTCGAGCGTGCGTGCAACGTCCATCCATTCCCTGCGCACCGAGGCCACGCCAAAGGCAGTGTTGATCAGCATCGGCCAGACCGAGCAAATGAAGATCAGGAAAATCGCCGAGACGCTGGAATCCTTCAGGGTGAAAAGCGCAAGCGGCATCCACGCCAGCGGCGAAATGGGTTTGAGGACCTGAATGAAGGGGTCCAGCGCCTGGAACATGAGCCGGATCAGCTTGCCCAGTTCTGTGTTGCCGGTTTACCAAAAGGGATCGCACTGGAGATGCCGTGAACAAGCCGCTTGACTCCGCAGTTCTGGATGCAATTTCGGCAGACCCAGGGCGAGTGCCCTACGCCAGACCCCAACCCTGGGGAATCGTTTCCGACCTCGTGGAGCACGAGTTGCTCACGGAGGATGAGCGCTTGTGGGCCCCGATCGGTGCGTTGTCATGGTCCCGGCCGATCCACCTGAATGTCACAGGTGGCTACTACGTGCATCTCTTGCGTGTACGCCGTAGCGGGGTGCTGCAAAGGCACCGCCACTCGGGTGCGGTACACGCCTACGTTATCCGGGGTCGCTGGCACAATCTTGAGCACGACTGGTTGGCGGAAACAGGAAGCTATGTTTTTGAACCGCCAGGGGAGACGCACACGCTGGTGGTGCCCGACGACTGCAGTGAAATGATCACCCTCTTCACCGTGCACGGCGCCCTGATGTATGTGGATCCACTGGGAAATGCCACCGGATACGATGACGTCTTCACGCGTATCGAGCGCTACCGCGCTCATTTCGAGGCGGCAGGTCTCGGCGCGGACCATGTTCGGCGGTTCATGCGCTGAGCGAGCGGCCGTATCCCGGTGCGCGGTTTTCACGCAGCGCCCCGACTCGGAAAATGGAACGCACGCCGGGGTTGCCAGAGTAAGAAGATGTAATGCTTCACGCAGTAGCCTTCGTTCACCCAACAGGAGACACACATGAGGATCGCACAAGGTAAAGGGGTCTGGGCAAGAGGAGTTCGGAGCGTTTTGGTGGGTGCAATCCTCGCCGGAAGCGCCACGCTCGGTGTTACGGCAGTGCAGGCTCAGGGCAAGACGATCAAGATCGGGGTGATCTACGACCTCACCGGCCCCTTCGCGGCGGGCGGGTCGCGTGCGGGTTACCTGGGTACGAAGTACGCGATCGACATGATCAACGAGCGCGGTGGGGTGGAGGGTTACCGGGTTGTGCCGGTGTATGCCGACGCACAGAGCAAGACCGAGGTGGCCATCAACGAGGCCGAACGCCTCCTCAACCAGGAAAAGGTCGACCTGCTCATGGGCGTGTTCTCGTCGGCCCATTGCGTGCCGATGGCCCAGAGGGTTGATCAGGCGCGTCGCTTCATGTGGGCCAATGTGTGCGTGTCCTCGGCGGTGTTCAAGGACAAGAACCTCAAGTATGTGTTCCGTCCCCAGGTTCATTCGGACCAGTTCGGCGAGGCGTCCTGCACCTTCCTTCAGGAGCAGTCCAAGGCGCGCTTTGGCAAGGACGCCAGGGAGTTGCGCGTGGCGATCATCTACGAGGACGGCCCCTACGGTGCTGGTGTGGCCTCGGGCAACGAGTCTAAGTGCAAGAGTTTCGGCATGAACGTGGTGCTCAAGGAGGGCTATGCGGCAACTGCGCCCGATCTTTCACCCCTGGTCACGAAACTCAAGCGCGCGCGGCCGGATGCGATTCTGCACACCGGCTACAACCCCGACATCACCCTCTTCCTGCGGCAGTCGAAGGATCAGGGGCTCAAGTGGGGGGCACTGATCGGCCACGGCGCCGGCTACGGGCAATTCGACAAGCTCTTCGAGACTTTCAAGGACGATGCAAACCTCATCTTCAACGTCGACCCGGTCGCGGCACAACTTCTGGATGCCTCCACCCTGGCCAAAGGACTTGGGGACGTTACTGCGGAGATGGTGAAGCGCTACAAGGCCGAGGTGAAGGCCGACGAGGTTCCGCCGCACCTGTCGATGGGCTTCAACCAGTCGTGGATTTTTTTCACCGACGTTTTGCCGAGGGCGATCCGCAAGCACGGCGGTATCGATCCGGAAGCCTTGCGTAAGTCTGCGCTCGAGACCGACATACCGGTTGGCGGCACGATTCAGGGTTACGGGGTCCGTTTCTTCCAGCCGGGTCATCCGATGGCAGGACAAAACGAGCTTTCCTCGCCGGTGGTGATGCAGTACATCGCACGCGATACCTTTGTGGTGTGGCCGTCTGCAATCAAGACCAGGGACCCGGTGCTGCCCCTGCCCAAGGGCCACGGCTACAGCTATCAGTAAGCGCTTTCCGACGGCAGCGGCCGTCGGGCGCCACCCTCAGGCCATCCCGACTGGATGCGCGCCAGCGTGAGCCTGTTGTCGGTTCGATCGCTCACCAAGCGCTTCGGTGGCTTCACCGCAGTCAATCAGGTGAGTTTCGAACTCATGCCGGGCGAGATCCTCGGGTTGATCGGGCCCAACGGCTCAGGCAAGAGCACCACCTTCAATGTGATTGCCGGGCTTTATCCACCCAGCTCGGGCGAGGTGCTTCTGGAGGGTATCCCGATCGCGGGCCTTCCCCCGCATGAGATCTGCCGACGAGGGCTTGCGCGCACCTTCCAGATTCCGCGACCCTTTCGCAAGCTGGGCATCCTCGAAAACACGGTACTCGCCGCCTACTACGGGGCGAGTCAGCCGGTAACGCGTGCGCAGGCTGAGCGCCATGCGCTTGATGCGCTGGCGATGATCGGGCTGCCCGGTCACCCGGATGCGCGCGTCGAGGGTTTGGGTGCAGCGGGCCTGAAAAAGCTTGAGATGGCGCGTGCGCTCTCCACCCGACCGCGCCTGCTGCTGGCCGACGAGAGCCTCGGAGGACTCGACGAGTCGGAGATGGCTGCGGCAGCCGAGATGCTGCGACGCATCCGCGACGAAAAGGCGGTCACCATCATCTGGGTCGAACACATAATGGGCGTCCTGATGAAGGTCATCGACCGCTGCATCGTGCTCGACCACGGAGAGGTGATTGCGCAGGGCGCACCCTCGTCCGTAACCCGGGATCCCCGGGTGGTCGAGGTGTACCTGGGCCGTGACGCTGCCCAGGTGCAGCAGCAGGCAGACGCGGCGAGCGGGCGGCAGCAGCCCGATGCAGCCGGGTTCGAACGGGCAAGCGAAGCGGCGAGCGGGCGGCAGCGTGCTTGAGTGCCGCGCGATCAACGCCGGGTACGGCAGCTTCCAGGCGCTCTTTGACGTGAGCCTGGAGGTGCGGGCGGGCGAGGCGGTTGCGGTGGTGGGTCCTAACGGCGCGGGGAAGTCCACCCTGCTGCGGGCCATGACGCGGCTGATCGGGCTGCGCTCCGGGCAACTCACGATGGAGGGGAAGGACTTCAGCCAGGCGCCGCCGCACGAGGTGGTGTCGCTAGGCATTGCGCATGTTCCCGAGGGGAGACGGTTGTTTCCGCGCTTGAGCGTGGAGGACAACCTGCGCATGGGGGCCTACCTTCCGGCCGCAAGGGCGCGCTTTGCGGATCGGCTCGAAAAGGTCTACACACTCTTTCCCCGGATGGCCGAGCGTCGTCATCAATTGGCGGGGACCATGTCGGGCGGTGAACAGCAGATGTGCGCCATCGGGCGGGCGCTGATGTCGGGCCCGCGACTGCTGCTGCTCGATGAGCCGTCGGCTGGACTTGCGCCGCTGGTGGTTCAGGCGATCTTCACGCTGGTGAGGCAGCTGCGCGAAGAGGGCTACACGGTTCTGATCGTTGAGCAGAACATCCAGCAGGTGCTGCAGATCGTTGATCGTGCCTACCTGCTCGAGACCGGCCGAATCCGCGAAAGCGGCGACGCTGCAACGCTGATCGGAAGCGACGCAGTGCGTCGTGCCTACCTGGGCCTGCTGTGAGATCCGCGAGGCGACCGTGACGAACCCTTTCGACATCTTCCTGCTCGAGGCGGTGCTCAACGGCATCCTGCTCGGTGGTCTTCTCGCGCTGCTCGCGCTTGGACTGAACCTGATCTTCGGCGTGATCGACGTCGTTTGGATCTGCTATGCGGAGCTGGTGATGGTGGGGATGTATGGAATCTGGTGGCTGCATACCGCGCAGGGGGTGCCTCTGCCCGCTGCAATGCTTGCCTCGATCGGGCTGGTTGCGGTTTGCGGCATGCTGCTCCACCACTATGTGGTGTCGCCGGTGCTGAGCGCCGAACCGATCAACCAGTTGCTGGTCACCGGCGGGGTGCTCTTTTTCCTTCAGGCGCTCGCCACCGTGATCTTCGGGGTGGAGTTCCGCAACGTGGGGTTTCGCATGCCAAGCCTCAACCTTGGCGACATGAGCCTCTCGGGGTCACGGCTGCTTGCCTTTGCGGTTGCGGTAACGGCGATCGGCTCGACCTGGTGGTTCCTGCGCACAACCTACCTGGGGACTGCGATCCGCGCGATCAGTCAGGACCGCAGCGTCATGCCGCTCATGGGCGTGAACGCCACCCGGATCTATCTGCTCACCTCGGCCCTGGGCGGGGGGTTCGCGGGGCTCGCAGCATGTCTGCTGGTGTTGCAATACGACGTGCACCCCGCGATCGGACTGAGCTTTGGCCCGCTCACCTTCCTGATCTGTGTGCTTGGGGGCCTCGGCAATCTCATCGGCGGCCTGGTTGCGGCCTTCGTCTTTGCGCAGTTCATCTCGGTGGGGGGATTCTTCCTGCAGATCGAGTGGGGCTATGTGATCGCCTTCGTGTTCTTCATCGCGGTGATGTTCTGGAAGCCCGAGGGCTTGCTGTCGCGACGACGATGATGCCAACCGGGGATCAGCCATGAACGCGCGCACGCTTGCTGCCGGCTTGCTGCTGCTCTTGCTGCTTGCGCCATGGGCAGGGCTTGGCCGCTACCCGCTCCACCTGATGGTGATGGCGGTGCTCTGGGCCTACATCTACACCAGCTGGGCCATCATGGGACGGCTCGGCATGGTGAGCTTCGGCCACGGCGCCTTCATGGGGGTGGGCGCCTACGCGGTGGTGTTGAGCTGGAACCTTTTCGGCGTGTCGCCATGGGTTGGGGCGCTGCTTGGAATTGCCGCCACGATCGTCCTGGCGGTGGTCATCGGCTACCCGTGCTTTCGCTTTCGCATCGTTGGGCACTATTTCGCACTCGTCACGCTTGCGCTCTCAGAAGTGGTGCGCCTGGTGATCGTTGCGTTGCGCGATCAGACCGGGGGTTCGCTCGGCATCACCCCCAGGTCGGCCCTTGGTGGCACCGAGACTTATGCGCTCGGTGCCCTGCAGTTCGACAGCAAGGTGCTCTGGTTCTACATCATGGTGGCGTTCTGGCTCCTTGCCTTGTGGGTGTGGCAGCGGGTGGATCGCAGCATGACCCGGCTTGCGCTCCAGGCGATCAGCGAGGAGGAGGACGCCGCCGCGTCGATCGGCATCCCGGTCAACCGGTCCAAGCTGGCCATCACCGTGCTCTCGGCGGTGATGACCTGCATCGGCGGCGTACTCTATGCGCAGTACCAGCTCTACATCTCGCCCGAAACGGTCTCGGGCATCAGCATCTCGCTGCAGATGGTCTTCGGGGCAATCGCCGGGGGGATGTTCGTGCTACTCGGCCCAACCTTCGGTGCAGTGTTCCTGCTGGTGCTTTCGGAGGTTCTGCGGGTGTTGATCGGCAACCAGGCACACGGTGTTGACCAGCTGATCTACGGGTTGCTGCTGGTGCTTTTCATCATCTTCATGCCAGAGGGTATTCTCGGCGCAGCGCTGAAGCGGTTTTCCAGAACCCCGGCGGCTGTGGACGGCGCTACCGGGCCCGGGATGGGTGCGCCTGGCAAGCTGTCCTGACCCTATCGCCGCTCGGGGCTGCGCCCTGCGTATCGACCTCTCGCCTTGATCCCCGATCCATCGTTCCCTCAAAAACCCTTTCGAAAACGACGCATCATGCAAGCTCTTCCCAGCACAACCCGCTACATCGAGCACGGTCAGGGCGGCGAACCCGAGGTGATGCATCTGGCCGAGGCGGCCTGTCCGCGTCCGGGTCCGGGTGAGATCCTGATCCGGGTGGCTTTTGCCGGGGTCAACAGACCCGATGTCCTGCAACGGTCCGGCAAGTATCCGCCCCCGCCCGGGGCCTCACCGTGGCTCGGCCTCGAGGTCTCGGGCGAGGTGGTTGCACGCGGGGAGGGTGTGACCCGGTGGAACGAGGGCGACGCCGTCTGCGCCCTTTGCAACGGCGGTGGCTATGCCGCGTACGTGTCGGTTCCAGCAGGACAGGCCTTGCCGATTCCCCGCGGCATGCAACCCGACGCAGCGGCCGCACTGCCCGAAACCATGTTCACCGTCTGGGCCAACGTGATCGAACGGGGCCGCTTGCAGGCGGGCGAGCGTGTCCTGATCCACGGGGGCTCCTCGGGCATTGGCATGACTGCGATCCAGATGGCCAAGGCCTGGGGTGCAATCGTATGGACGACCGTGGGGTCGGCCGAGAAGGAGCAGGCGGTGCTGCGCATCGGCGCCGACCATGCGATCAACTACCGGGAGAAGGATTTCCAGGCCGAAGTGGCGCGCCTCACCGACAAGCAGGGCGTGGACCTCATCCTCGACATGGTCGGTGGTCCGTACATCGAGAAGAACCTCAGGTCGCTCGCACTCGAGGGTCGCCTGTTGCAGATTGCCTTCCTGCAGACGCCCCGCGTGGAGATCGACTGGACTCTGCTCATGCTCCGCAGGCTCACGTTCACCGGCTCCACACTGCGTGCCCGCAGCAATGCCGAAAAGGAACGGCTTGCGAATGCGCTCCAGCAGCATATCTGGCCGCGGCTCGAGGAGGGTGCGATGCACCCAACGCTCCACGCCATCTTCGATCTCGCCGATGCGCCAACGGCGCATGCGCTGATGGAATCCTCAGCGCACATTGGCAAGATCGTGCTGCGGGTGGGCTGAACCCCGAAGGAGTACCTGCCAGTACTGCCTCCCGGACTGCCCCCCGGACCGCCCCCCGGACTGCCTGCCTGCCCCGATTGACCGCCCGGGTCGTTTCCCCGGACATCCTCGGGTGCAGGGCTTCCGGCGAAAGACTCAGGTTGGAACCAGCCGGCGCTGGCGGGCCGCCGCATGCACGATCCCGAGTCCCAGCCCAAGCGTGACGGCTGCGGTGCCCCCGTAGGACATGAGCGGCAAAGGCACCCCCACCACGGGCAACACGCCGGTCACCATGCCCATGTTCACAAAGGCGTAGGTGAAGATCATGAGGATGAGCGCAGCCGAAGCAAGCCGCTCGAAAAGCGTTGAGGCGCGCCGAGCGATGGTGAGTCCGCGCAGAATGAGCGCGCTGTAGGTGGTCATCAGAACCGCATTGCCCAGCAGGCCCCACTCCTCGCTGAACACCGCGAAGATGAAATCGGTTGTGCGTTCGGGAATGAATTCAAGATGCGTCTGGGTGCCGCCGAACCAACCCTTGCCCAGCAGACCCCCAGACCCCACGGCGATCATCGACTGCAGGATATGGAACCCCTTGCCGAGCGGATCCCGGCTGGGGTCGAGCAGGGTGCAGACGCGCTGCTTCTGATATTCGTGCAGCACCACCCAGTGCACCTCGGGCTCGCACAAGCTTGCGCCAAAGGCAAGCAGCAGCAGGGCAAGCCCCAGGGATGCAACAACGAGAGGTGCGATCAGGCGATAGCTGAATCCGGCCATGAAGAGCACAAAAGCTCCAGCCGCGAAGACGAGAATCCCGGTTCCGAGGTCGGGCTGACGGATGATCAGAAGGAGCGGAACCAGCACAAGAAACGCTGCCCAAACGAAGTCGCCTGGCTTGAGCTGCGCCTCGCGACGGGCGAAGTACCAGGCAAGCATCAGCGGCATGGCGATCTTCATCAGTTCCGAGGGCTGGATGCGCACGACGCCCAGGTGCAGCCAGCGACGCGCGCCCTTGCTCACGTCGCCAAAGAGCGCCACCGCGATCAGGAGCAGCAGGCCAAGCGCATAGAGGGGCAGCGCCGACTGGGTGATCCACTGGATCGGTATCCGGGCAACCAGCCACATGAGCGCGAGGGACAGCAGCAGATTGCGCCCATGCGCCTCCACCCGCCCCGGGAAATCAGCGGCTGCCGAAAGCATCGTGAACATGCTGATGCCCATGAGCACGAGCGTGATGAGCAGCAGCGGACGGTCGAACACATCGAACTGGCGCTGCAGTCCGGCCCAGGCATTGAAGGGGTTGAACATGCTCGGGTTGATCGCCACGATGGAGTCGGGCAGGAACCGCTGCGGTTGTCGGAGCCGCGGTGGCGACTACCGGCCCTGCGGATCGAGCAGGTAGCGGTCGATGACCTTGCGCGCAATCGGTGCGGCAACCTGAGCCCCGAAGCCGCC